>OLRF01000115.1_pt1 | contig 121526 bp, 107 predicted proteins | sample 1672061 | NCBI WGS metagenome assembly OLRF01 (sample SAMEA3136641, study PRJEB25190) | human gut metagenome | reverse complement strand
ATCGAAGAGCGAACTGAGAAGCAATGTACAGGTTTGTATAGCTTCCAGATAACGGAGATGAGATTAGTTTTCGCGGCGCAGACACTCGAGAAAGAAATTGTCGTATTCATCAACGTTCACCAGCTCTTTTGACGAAAGAAGCGGCCCCTTGCTCTCGTTGAAGAATTCGTCTATGAACTTATCGACAGCGACAAAATGGTCACCTGTAGTCCTTTCTTTTTCTTCGGCTTTAATTTTGAGGAGTTCTTGGAATTCGGCATAGAAGGGCGTCCCGGGGACAAGAATCCCTTCATAAACTTCTTTGAAAAGTACCGGAGGAATAGTTTTCTTTTGTTTGATCCATTCGCATGCCAATACTGAACGCAGGACGTGAAGATATTTTTTAGGTTTTACGCTTTCGCCTGTGAGATAGGCTTTGAAGTTATTCTTGGCCAGTCCGAAGTATCCCCGATAAAGTGCATTAAAGTCGGAGTGCTCGTTGAAAAGCTTAACGAGATTTTCTCTCAGCCAAGGGTTGTCTTTATAAACAATAGGAGAACGGACCCATTCAATGAGCGGCGCGTTTCCTTTCATCAAAAGCTTTAGTGCCTTCTGTAAATCCCAGCCAACAAAATCTTTGACTTCATCAATCGGGCCTTCTATCACGTCCCGTTCGGGGAATAACTTCAGATACGATTCAACAGGTCGAATATAGAGGTAGCGGACATCGTAATCGGAATCCGGCGAAGGAGAGCCCCAGGCTCTGGATCCGGATTCGCAGGCGTAGAGAATTTTGACGTTGTTCTGTGCTTCAATTTGGTCCAAGGTTTTCAGGATTTCTTTTTGCATACGTTAATTCTCCTATTTCAGCCACTTGTCGATTCGTGGTCCGAAAGTATCGATATCTCGCTGAGGGAGAGAGAATCTTTTTGCTTCCGTGCGCCAAGAAGCCATAGCCGTCTTTATGCTGTCGATAATACTTTTTGCAGTGTTTTGAGAAATCATAAAGTCAGGAGCGGCATCCAGTAGAAGTCCTAAATCGGCTTCATTCGTGGAACGATTGATCAACAGACTCTGCTGTTCTGATGTTGTTGGATTGATGTCATAGGCAGGAGAAAGCTCCCAGCCCTTCTCAGTAAGCAGGAAACCGTGATTGCGGAAATGGTCGTCCGCGTTACCGATGATGATGTAAAAGGCCACGCGACGATAAAGTTCTTCAAGATTCCGTTCAATGTTGCTGCCGTGCTGAATAATGAAATCAACGATGTCGAGATAGCCGTAGCCGGATGAAGCATTATCACCATCGTTCAACCCGAGCAGTGTTAGAGCAGAGGCAAAATGTATTCGCTTTCCGTCATTGGTTCTATCAAACCGCCTCGACAAAAGCAAATGGTAGTTGCCGGCGGAAACGGTTTTTGTCGCTGCGGCATTAATTCCGGCTTTTTTTGCTAAATAGTGGGAAAAATGCTCCCACTGCGCGACATCATGGTTATCTTTTCGAGAAGGAAATTTTGCGACAGTTAACTTTCCGTCCTCATCAAGGACAGAAGCTTTCGGGCGGGCTCCTCCTAATGAAGTACCCGGGTGAATTAATTGGTTGATCCACTTTTCCTTTGGCAAAATGCTTTTCGCTTCGCTTGCTTCTATCTCGTGCGCGGCCAACATCAATTCATTTATTTTTGTGAAAGGAGGCACTCGAAAATCCGTTTCGCAATTAATGAAGTCGCCGCCCGGTGTTTCGGCAAACCTGAAACTTCCCATGCGAGAGGCGTCGTCTATGCCTTTCAGCAGGTCAAAAGATGTCAGTCTCCTTACCGCTCTTTTTTCTTCTGCGGCTTTCAGTTGTTCTCTTCGAAGCAAAAGAGTTCTCCCCCAACGGTCTGGCAATGCGTCAGAAAAGCAGGAAAAAATGTCTTTTTGAGGCTGTGTGTATTGGACACCCGGAAAGTTTTGCAGGTCTTCGCTCAAAAAAACGTTTGGATGGGCAGACAGCCACTTCTTGGAATAGCTGAAGCCGTAAGTTGCATTTCCGCGAATTGACTCAAAGGATAGCTCTCCGATGAGCTCCGGGCGTTCGAGCCAGAAGAAATCTCCATAAACAAAAAGCTTGTCCATGACTTATCCTTTCTTAGAAGCCCGTTTACGGTGCTTGAGGCTGAGGTCTTGCAGCGTACGCCCTAGGACATCCTCCTTAGCTAACTGCAAAATATCGTCATCGAGCTGCAGCGCATAGAGGACACGGAGGTAAATCCCGATTGAGACAGTGGGAGATCCTTTTTCAATTCGATTGATCGTCAACGGGGAACAAGTGGCTCGCTCAGCTACTTGAGCAATTGAGAGGTCGCGCCTTAACCGAGCAAGTTTGATCTGTTCTCCGACGATTGCCATTTTTTGTTCTAACTTTCGCGGGAGCTTGGTTCCCATGGTGTTTTTAGGCATATCTAACCAATCAAATAATATACATAAATTTAATTAATCTTTATTTTATGATAGATTAACGTGAAATTCCAGTTTGTACCTTGGCAAACAATCTATTTCAAACAAATAGGAGCATTATCTATACCCAACCAGAGAAGCAGAAAAAGCCGGCCTGTTTAATACGGGCCGGCTTTCAAGGAAGAAAATCAGATTAGAAGTTGTGACTGATACCTAAACAAGCTGTCCAAGAGTTGAAGTCTCCGTCGTTCTTAAGATATTTGTTGGCTTTGCCGTAACCTGCATAAGCATAGAGCTGTGTTCTCATGCTAAGCGGATATTCATAGACGGTTCCAACGGAGTAGATGTTGTACTTCTGGTTGTCTTCGTTAACTTTGCCATGAGCGTAGTTGCCTTGAAGTTTCCATTCGCCGCCGAAAACCATGTATCCGATAGCAGCGGTAACAGCATGCTGTGTCACACCGGAAGCGCTCAAACCTGTCGGGGCGGCCTTCCAAGCCGGCATCATCTGACTGCCTTTTGCGTACTGGTAACCAGCCCAGAACGTCCAGTCACCGAAGCCCTGCTGACCGCCTAATGTCACAAGATAAGTCTTATCGGCATTCAAGTCTTTGTTGTCATACATTTCGACCATGACACTGAAAACGCTTTCGTTTTTGTTGAAATCTAAACCGATACCGTAGTAGTGGTCGTTATGACTCCACTTCTGTTCATCTCCGCCGATACCGTTGGAATACATTGCGGTAACGGTAGTGTTTGCAAATTCCGGGCTCTTGTAGATAACCATGTTATCCATTCTGTCGGAAGTCACAAACACGCCGGCTACGTTGCCGTCAGTGTAGTAAGAGGTCCAAAGAGCGGAGCCGTGAAGAATAGTGTAAGTTCCGCAGTCAGAACGATGTTGGCAAATCCGTCGCTGCCCTTGTTTTCTTTAGCAACGAGGTATGTCGGCAGGCCGGTTCTGTGGTCGTCAACCAGCTGAGTCGTTCTCCATGCAGAGATGTGCATGACTTGACCGAGAGCCTTTGTGAGGCTTTCCATCTGAAGCGCAAGCTGGGTATTGTCAAAGTTAGAGCAGGAGTTAACGTAAACCGTCGGTTTGCCGGCTCTCATTTCGTCTAAGACTTCGGCATTGCTGTACCAGCGGTCGTTCTTAGCTTCGGTATTGACAATCGGGTTGTCAGTAGTGTGATTGATCGCGGTATTCAGAAGACCCTTAGTTTGGTTGAGTTCTTCCATAGCGGCAGCCAGGATATAACCTGCAGATCTGAAGCTCAGCGGATCCTGGAGGTAACGCTTGGCGTCTTTCTTCCAGAGGTAGGAACCTTTCAGGTTTGCAAGAACTGCTTCAGCGGCTTCATGTCCCTGAGGCCAGCCTTTGGTTTCAACAGTATGCCAAAGGAACGGCGATACGTTTCCGTTCAATGCTTCTAAGCTGGAAGCAATAACGACCGGACTTAAAGCGAGGTAGTGTTCTGCTTTCTTAACGGCAGCAATGGATTGAGCTTCGGCTACGTTGCTGTTGGAGAGGATGGAGATACCGTCCATACCGAAAGAATGATAGGGCTGGAGTTTGAGCTGTTTACGTACCTGAGCGGCGGGAACGCGCTTGCCTTGGTAGCTGACGTCCCATTCACCCATAAGAGCCAAGCCGATATGGGTGGCCATGCTCAAGTCGTTGGCGCCTTCAGAACCGCGGGAGGGAATCAACGGGCAGACGTCATTGTTGATGTATTCCTGGAAAGCATTGGCGGCGGCTTCGCTCATGCCGGTGTAGCCGGCAGCCATCTGGTTAAGACGGATAACCATGGCCATCTTGGAGATTCTGTCATCGAAGTAAGGTTCGAGACCGGCAGCTTGAATACGCATCTGGCGTTCGTTGAACTTAATCGAAGCGCTGCGGTTCGGTTCGGCTTCTACAGAGGCGCCGGCAACTTTCTGGTCCTTCAAAGCACCGTAGTTGACGGTTAAACCGTAAATATCGCGGCCGTCTGTTGCGGCATCAATCGGAGCTTTGTAAGAGGCTTTAATTCTTGCCGAGCCTTCGGGCGTGACAGCAACTTTTTCTCCGGGAGCGGAAATCGCCCAAAGTTCGTCCACGGTCAGTGTACGGCCGTCAAGATTATGGGTGGCGGCAAAGGACAAAGGCGCAATTGCAAGAAGGATTGAGATAACAAGCGGTTTTTTCATGAGAGTTCTCCTTGGTTTATCCAGATTTGATTATCTGAAGTTGGACCATTGGGTTTGATGACAATTACTGCATAAATCTTGACTGGCTTTGTGTTCGGAGTGGCAAACGACACAGTCGACCGTGTTTCCGTAGTGAGCGGACTGATGCGGATATTTATCCTGCGGGTTGGCCTTTGTCTTAATTTGCGCCATAGGTCCGTGGCAGCTTTCACATTTTTGAGTGGAAGGCTTCGTAAATTCAGTCGTGTTGTCGTGGCAGGTCGAGCACTGCATTTGAGCGGCCATACTGTGCTTCATCGGCATTCCGGCAAGAGTCGGAGCGTCGGCAGCGAAAGCAGAGCAAGAAAGCAGGGCAGCAAAGAGCGGAATAAAGAATTTTTTCATGTTAATTCCCCTGTGCTTTGAGGTAAGCGGCAGCGTTTCGGCCGGCTTCCAGTCCGAATACCATGCAGTCAACGGAAGAGCATCCTCCGAGACGGTCCATACCATGGACGCCTCCGGTTACTTCGCCGGCTGCATACAGTCCGGGAATCGGAGCAAGTGTTGTCGTCGAAAGAACTTCCGATCTCGGATTGACGGCGATACCGCCCATGCAATAGTGAAGTTTCGGTGTTAGACGCATTGCATAGAAGGGTGCTTTCAAAGGCTGTTTCACATCAAGAGGCTTGGCAAACGGATCTTTCTGGGTTCCGGCAACGATCTTGTTGTATTCATCGACCTGCTGCTGCAGGGCTTTGAGCGGGATGTCGTAGGCTTTAGCAAGATCAGCCAGTGTTTCGTAACGGAAGACGGTTTTGTCTCGATAGGCAGCTTGGAAGCCTTCCGCGTTTTTCACCGCAGAAGACATCGGGATAGTTGATCTTGTCAGGGATGCTCTCGCTTAAGACGTTGAGTTCGGCATCAGCGCGAGTGCGACGGTCGGCAAGTTCATTCATGAAGCGGCGTCCGGTCTTAGAATTGACGGCCATGCCTTCGGCAAAGGCGTAGTCAGCGAAGAAGCTTCCGGGGCCGGCGCCTTTTTCATCAGGGGAAGCCCACGGTCCTAACTGATACATATCGAGCATAGAAGGCAGGCAGCCTGACTTCAGTAATGCTTTGAGCATTTCGGCAGTGGCGCCGGGCTGAGAGGTGCACTCTAAAAGCGAATAAACCGGCATGGTGGTTTTGATGAAGTCTTTATCTTGGCCCCAGCCGCCAGTGGCGACGACGACGCCTCCGCGAGAACCGATTCTCTGCTCTTTCTTAGAAGTACCGTCTTTCCAGTTGTAATCGCAGTTAATGAGCACTCCTGTTACTTTACCGTCCTGCATCAGGAGGTCAATGACTTGAGAGCGGTTGCGGAATTGAACGCCGTTCTTCTTGAGCCAATTATGGATAGGAACGACAATTCCGCCGCCGGAAGCTGCTTTAGGAACCATGGTGCGCGGAGCACTGTGGCCGCCCAGGCGAATGACTTTATCCATGAGTTGAACGCCGCATTCGTCGAGCATCGGGCAGATGTTGACAGCATTTTCTGCGAATTTTTTTAGCCAGGTCCGGATGGTTGAATCCGCGGCCGGCCTTTGTCATGTCGGCGACCATAAGGTCAACGGAATCCTTGATGCCTTGTTTCTGCTGTTTCGGATTTAAGGGTACGGACATAAGGCCTCCGCAGAGGCAGGAGTTGCCGCCGAAGGCTTCCATCTTGTCGAGGAGCAGAATGTCTTTGACGCCGGCTTTGAGGGCGGCGTAAGCGGCGGAAAGTCCGGCAAAGCCGCTTCCGACGATAACGAGGTCATGAATTTCATTGAAAGGCTGAAGGTTTGAGGCGGGAGCTGCAAACGCCGATCCGGAAGCCAGACCAGTCACAGCCAGTGTTCTCAAGAAATTGCGACGACTGAATGAGGATAAGGGTTTCATTTGTTTTCCTTGGGATCAACGTCTTAACAATTGAAAATACTATACCGACTGGACTGTTTAAATAATTAGGAGAAGTACTAATAAATGTCGTATGTTAAGAATTTGAAGTATTTATTTTAAATGTTAATAAAACAATGGGTTAATTGAAGTCATCTAAATCTCATAGAGTTCTGACTACCTAGAAATTACTGTATTTTTTCATACAAAAGGATGATAAGAAACAGAACTATTTCTTAAAGAAAACTTAAAGACTATTTTTAACAGGCTTAATTTACTATACCTAAAGGTTAAGTAAAACTATAATAAGATTAGGGAAGCGGCCGCATGAATGCCGCGATGAAGTTTTTGTGCAAGGTAGGTTCTCCAATGGAAACCAAGAAACAGACAAGAAAAACCAGTGGTAAAACAAAAGAGCTGATCTTAGTGGTTGCCCGTGAGATAGCGGCTGAAAAGGGCGTCGGTCAGTTGACGCTGGAAGCAGTAGCTGATCGAGCAGGAATTAGCAAAGGCGGTTTGCTGTACCACTTTCCCGGAAAGAAAGAGCTGATTATTGCGTTAATGGATAGTTACGTCTCACATTTATCGGATGAGCTTGAAACAGCGACGAAACCGTTCAAAGGTCATCCGCAAGCTTTAGTTTTGGGGTTTATCCATTGGTACAAGAAATTTAACGGCATTGCAGCTTCGAACCGTACTTGGGGTGCCGCAGTTTTCGCGGTTCAGTCTTTTGATCCTCAATTAATGGAACCTCTTCATAACTGGTACAGAAAATTGTTTGAAAAGATCCGCAGCTGTGGGCCGGCTTCGTTAGACTCTGCGACGGCAATTATGGCAATCGAAGGCTTATTCATGCTTTCGCTCTACAACCTTGATCATTTAACGACGGAAGATAAATCGAGGATTATTCAGCATATCGAGGATCGTCTGCTGATGCGTGAATTGAATCCGAAGAATTCTATTGAATAACTTAACTTTCTGTTGTCTTCAAAATTACTGGAAAAAGCGGCTTCTTTATTTAAGGCGATTTGCTTGGCATCTTCAAGGTTAAACAATGTCATTACTGAGCGTGATAAGAGTTGTTATCCTAAAATTAACAATGGAGAGTTTAGAGGACAACAGATGGCGATCAATCAGCTGAAAGGTTTACCACTTGGAACATCGGATTTTATTGCTTTGAGAATGGCCGATGAAATCTACGTTGATAAAACGGAGATGGTTTTTAGTTTAGCTGTTAATCGTGGCAAATATTTCCTTGCTAGACCGAGAAGGTTTGGAAAGTCTCTTCTGATATCGACTTTTGAGTCTTTATTTAAGTACGGCCTACGTGACTTCAAAGGTTTGGCTATTGAGAACCTTTGGAAAGAAGAGGCAACCTATAACGTAGTACGGCTGGATTTTTCGGAAATTAAGGATTTCGCGGATGCAGAATCTTTTTCAGAACGATTGATATCCCTTATCTCGCGAAAATTTGCTCCTTTTGGTTTTCGATACGAACTTCGCCCCTTCCAAACAGTTTCTGATCAGCTTTCCGATTGGTTGACTGCTCAGGAAAAGAATTCTTTAGTTCTCTTAATCGATGAATACGATGCGCCTCTTACTTCTTGTTTGAACAACAAAACTATTTTCAAGGAAGTACGCAGAGCTTTATCGGCTTTTTACTCAGTATTAAAGTCAAATGAGGGTGCGTTGAGATTTGCGTTCATCACCGGTATTACCAAGTTTAATAAAACAAGCATTTTTTCAGAGCTGAATAATCTTTCGGATCTCTCTTTAAATGTGGAATATGGCACCCTGCTAGGTTACACATACTCTGAAACGCAGAAATACTTTTCCGGATACTTAGATAATGCCGCCTCGTTGTTAGGCATCTCAAGAGGAGAACTCACGGAAGAGCTTATCAAGCATTACGACGGATTTTGCTTTGAAAGAACCGCGAAAGAACATGTTTTTGCACCATGGTCCATGCTGAACTTTCTCTCATCTCCTCGAAACGGTTTTGTGGACTATTGGTTTGAAAGCGGCGGAAAGCCGTCCGTCTTAGTTGAATATTTAAAATCTCACGCTCTTAGGCATCCTGAAGAGTATGGGCGTGAAAAATCGATTTCCCTTTCTACTCTTTCCGGGTCCTCTGATTTGGAAAATTTGTCAGATCTGGGTCTTCTGACACAAGCAGGCTACCTGACGATCAAGGCGGTAAGGTACGGAGATACGGTATTTCTTGATTATCCGAACTTAGAAGTGAAGCGCGCTATGGCTCAGTTATATATGGAGCGCTTGCTCGATGGTAAAGTTGCCGGTCAAGTGGGAGCGGGTCCAATAGCAAAGGTACTTGGTGAAGAATCTGCCGAGTCGGTATTCCATATTCTCAACCGACTCTTCCTGGCAATTGATTATCAGAACTATCCGGTGAAGGACGAAGCTTCCTTGCGAGCTTATGTCCAGGTCTATTTCTCAGGAGCAGGGTTAGAGCCGAAAGTTGAACAGCACAATGCTCACGGCAGAAGTGATCTAGAAGTAAGCGTCGGAGAAAGACATTGGGTTTTCGAGTTCAAAGTTTCCTATGACGGGGAGAAGGAAGAAGAAATTCTTCTAGACGGCATTTCACAGATGAAAGCCAGACATTACGGAGAGCAAGGGAGTTCTAAGGAGCTTAAGCGTGTCGTGTTGGTCTATTCAATTCCATCTCGCCAATTCGTGAAATGGAAATTGCTGACGGCCTAAAAAATCAGCCCTAATTCCTAGCTAGATATGGAATTTTTCTATAGTCCAATATGGAGTTTTTCTATAGAGGACTATAGAATTTTTCCGAAGTCTGTCAGGGATTTTCGATAGTGTGGAAGAGCAGCTCGAAATCTTCTGAGTCGGGGCTGAAACGATAAAGGTTGCCTTCCGATAAATCGTAGTAAAGTGCGTGAAGCTTGAGCTGTCCGTTTTTAACACGCTCTGCGATCCAAGGATATGAGAGCAGGTTATCAAGGGAAATCAGCACGGCACCTTCTTCACAGTGGCGGCTTCGAGTCTTTTCATCTTCATCGCCCGTAATAGCTTGGAGGCGTTCCAAAGCCGGAGAGGCAATGCCAACCCAGTCTTGAATATAAGTTTCTCCGGCAATGGTTTCAGGAGCCATGAGTCCGTGGATGCCGCCGCAATGAGAGTGGCCCATGACAACGATGTGCTCGACGTTGAGGTGTTTAACTCCGTATTCAATGGCGCTCATCACAGAACAAGGATTTGAGGCCTGTGTAACAGCGGGAACTAACGCAGCCACGTTTCTGATCACAAATAAATCACCGGGCTTGCAGTGCAAAAGAATTGCCGGATCGACTCTCGAATCGCAGCAGGCGACAACCAGCGTTTTAGGATTCTGGGCCTTTTCCAGTGATTCGAAATACTGTCTTTCCTTTAAGAAGTAAGTCTGTTTGAAGTTGTGGAAGCCTTCTATAAGTTTGTGAAAATTATCCATTTTGTTCTGAGTTTTGTTGTTTGAGTTCACAGAACTATACAACGGCGACACGCTCAGCCATTCGAGACTTTGCCCCGATTTACGACTCAAGAATCAATGACCGGCAAGAATGTACAGGAGCCAGTAGTCTGCGGAGTAAAGTCCTGAGCCGACAATAAATATCGCAATGAGCCCGAATAAATAAGGAAGGGCCGGAGAGGTCAGATCCTTGCCGATGGTGACTTTGGTTGCGATTGTGAAGCTAACGATCGCAGGAATGACTGCCAGCCTCGTGAGGAAACCAGCCATGAGAAATAGCGGAACGAAGGTTTCAATGATGGCGGCTGAGTAATACCCGACCCGTGGAGAAAAGAATAAGACCTTCGGAAACTTCGTAGCGTTTTCCGGATGGAAAAGTTTCTGCACTCCGTATGGCAGCATCGCTAACGCAATTGCCCATCTAAACAGTAAAGAAGCCATGCTGGCAGAAGTTGGATCGCAGGTCCAATGCAATATGGTGGTTATCATTTCAATTCCTTAATTTTCGAAGGAAATTTTAGAAAAGAACTACAACGGCAATGGGTTAGGTCTGCTTAAATGAGGCAGTGAAGGAAAGCAGTTAGAAGAAAATCTGTTTTTTGAAGGTAACGATCGAAGCAGCAAACCCGAAAAATCAAGACTTCGACAGAGCTGTTTACCGCTCACAAAATTGTTCCTGAGTGACGGCTTCAAATCTATAATCAGTTTGTTTCAGCGGCTGGTTTTTGCTGAAACACGCTCAACAGGAAACCTGTGAAGCAGCCGCAAAATATTCCGATAATTTGCGGCCCCCTGAGCGGCAAGAAATTTGTCCAAGGTGAAAAAGTGATTAAAGACTTAATAGAGAATTCATATCTCTTCGGCGGGAATGCTCCTTACGTAGAAGATTTATACGAGCAGTACCTCGAAGACCCAAGTTCCGTAGATGAGAAATGGCGTCAGTACTTTGACCGCCTGCAGCAGGCGCCGGCTTCCGACGGCCGCGTCGAAACCGTCGACGTTCCTCATGCACCTATTGTTGAAGCTTTCGCACAGAGAGCGTCCGAACCTCGTTCAACCGTTTGCTCGGTGAGCGAGCGAGATCTCGACTTGGCTAAAAAGCAGGTTGCGGTTCAGTCCATCATCGGCGCTTACCGATTCCTGGGAAGTCGCTGGGCTAATCTTGACCCGCTGCACAGAAGAGAGCGCCCGAAGATCCCCGAGCTTGAACCGTCTTTCTACGGCTTGTCCGAAACAGATATGGACAGCACTTTCTCGACCGCCAATACGTACTTTGGCGCCGATAAGATGACGCTTCGCGACTTGATCGCTGCCTTGAAACAAACTTATTGCAGCGATATCGGTATCGAATTCATGTACATCAGCGATCCGGTGATCAAACGCTGGTGGCAGCAAAAACTTGAACCTTGCCGCTCAACCCCGAGCATGGATGCGAAGTCAAAGAAACGCATTCTTGAAGAATTGACGGCTGCAGAAGGTTTGGAGCGTTATCTCCATACTAAATATGTCGGTCAGAAACGCTTCTCGCTCGAAGGCGGAGAAAGCTTCATTGTCGCCATGGACGAGATCGTAGAAACGGGTGCCGCTCAAGGCCTGGAAGAAATGGTCATCGGTATGGCGCACCGCGGACGTCTCAATGTGCTCGTCAATACACTTGGTAAAGCTCCGAGCGAATTGTTTGCTGAGTTTGAAGGCCACTACAAGAGTAAAGACCTGCCGGCCGGCGACGTGAAATACCACAACGGTTTCTCTAGCGACGTCGTCACAGCCTCGGGACCGATTCATCTGGCCTTAGCCTTTAATCCTTCTCATCTTGAAATCGTTGACCCGGTTGCGGTCGGGAGCGTTCGCGCCCGTCAGGACCGTCGTCACGATCCGAAGGGCCGTCGCGTCATGGGCGTTCTTGTTCACGGCGACGCAGCGTTCGCCGGACAAGGTGTCGTCATGGAGACCCTAAACCTGGCTGATACCCGCGGTTACGGTACCGGCGGCACGATGCACATCGTGATCAACAATCAGATCGGCTTTACGACTTCCGACCCACGCGATAAGGGCTCGATGACTTATTGTACGGACCCCGCCAAACTCATTGAAGCGCCGGTTTTGCACGTCAACGGCGATGACCCAGAAGCCGTCGTGTTTGCCACTCGTTTAGCCATGGAGTTCCGCAAGAGCTTCAGCCGCGATGTAGTTGTCGATATCGTCTGCTTCCGCCGTTTAGGCCACAACGAACAGGACACTCCGGGACTGACGCAGCCGCTGATGTACAAGAAGATCAATGTTCATCCGGGTACTCGTCAGGTTTATGCCGACAAGCTGGCACTCCAGGGCGTTGTAAGCCCCGAAGAAGCCAAGGAAATGGTTGCCGCCTATCGCCGCAGTCTCGAAAGCGGCATTCCGCCCAGACAGACGGCTTTGATTGAGGGCAAGAATCCTTACGCCGTTGATTGGTCCCGCTACAACGGAAGCTGGACAGACGATGTCAAGACCTCTGTTCCTTTGGACGAATTGAAGCGTCTTACCGGCGTCATTACGACCGTTCCGGAAAACTTCAAACTCCATCCGCTCCTTCAGAAGGTCATTGCCGACCGTCGTCTGATGATGCAGGAAGAAATCCGTGTGGATTGGGGGCTGGCCGAGCATCTGGCTTTTGCCACACTGCTGACGGGCGGATACTCCGTTCGAATTTCCGGTGAAGACTCCGGCCGCGGAACCTTCAGTCATCGTCATGCGGTTTGGCATGACCAAAACCGTGACCGCTGGGATTCCGGCATTTGGATTCCTTTGGAGCATTTGGGTGAGCATCAGGCTCAGTTCACAGTAATTGACTCCGTCCTGTCTGAAGAGTCTGTTTTGGCATTTGAATACGGCTACGCCAGCTCTTCTCCGAAGTGTCTGACGATTTGGGAAGCTCAGTTCGGCGATTTTGCTAACGGCGCTCAGGTCGTGATTGACCAGTTCATCAGCTCCGGTGAAGCTAAGTGGGGCCGCAAGAGCGGCTTGACGATGCTGCTGCCGCACGGCTACGAAGGTCAGGGGCCTGAACATTCTTCGGCTCGCGTCGAACGCTATCTGCAGCTTGCAGCAGATACCAATATGCTGATTTGCCAGCCGACAACTGCTGCTCAGATTTTCCATCTGCTGCGCCGTCAGATGGTCGGCAATATCCGCAAACCTTTAATCGTCTTCTCTCCGAAGAGCCTGCTGCGCAACAAGATGGCAAGTTCTGATTTGGAAGAACTCTCCGAAGGTAAATTTGAAACCGTCATCGGTGAAATTGAAGAGCTCGATGCCGATAAGGTCAGAAGAATTCTGGTCTGCACCGGCAAGGTCTATTACGACCTCGTGAAATACCGCAAAGAGCATGAAATCGATGACGTTGTCATTGTTCGCCTTGAACAGCTCTATCCGTTCCCGCATAAGAGCTTCCGTGAAGAGACTTCCGGTTACTCCTTCGCTTCCGAAGTGGTTTGGGTTCAGGACGAACCTCAGAATCAGGGCGCCTGGTTCTATGTGCAGCACCATTTGCTTGAAGAAATGCCTTCCGGCGCAAGACTGAGTTACGCAGGACGTCCGGCTTCCTCTTCGCCTGCCGTCGGTTATGCCAGCAAACATGCCGAGCAGCTCAAAGAATTGGTGGAAAACGCTTTCGGACGCCTCAAGGGCTTTATCCAGACGAAATAGTTCAAGCGTTGCTTTGTAAAGAATTCGGAGAAAAAAGAAATGTCTATTGTTGAAGTCAAAGTACCCGAGCTGTCCGAGTCTGTTTCGGAAGCCAGTTTGATTGAATGGAAAAAGAAAGTCGGCGAGCCGGTTAAAACCGATGAAATCCTTATTGAAATTGAGACCGACAAGATTGTGTTGGAAATCCCGGCGCCGGCTGACGGTGTGCTGGCAAGCATTGAGCAGCCGGACGGAGCTGCCGTTCTGAGTGATCAGCTGATCGCAACGATCGATACCGAAGGGATGGCAGCGGCTCAGCCGGAAGCACCGAAAGCTGCCGTTGCTGAAGAAGTCATTATTTCGACGCCCGCCGCAGCATCTGCGCCGGCTCCCGCACCTGCAGCTCCGGCGGTTTCTGCTGCCGCTCCCTTTATGATGCCTGCCGCAGAAAAGCTTATGGCCAACAGCGGATTGTCTGCGTCTCAAGTGGCCGGAACCGGCGTCGGCGGCCGTATCACGAAACTTGATGTCATCGCCGCTTTGAAGAGCGCTCAGCCTGTGGCACCCTCAGCAGTCGCTTCAGCTCCGGCTCAGCAGACCGCGCCGAAGGCCGCTCCCGCCAAACCAGCCGCTCCGGCAGCATCACTTGACGGAAGACCCGAACAGAGAGTGCCGATGTCTCGCCTCCGCGCCAGAGTTGCCGAACGCCTCGTTGAGTCTCAGTCCAACTGTGCCATCCTGACCACTTTCAATGAGGTGAACTTAGCGCCGGTAATGGCTTTGAGAGCGAAGTACAAAGAGAGCTTCGAGAAGAAGTACGGCGTAAAACTCGGTTTTATGAGCTTCTTCGTGAAAGCTGCTGTTCACGCTTTGAAGCAGTATCCGATCATCAACGCCTCTGTCGACGGCCATGACATCATTTATCACGGCTATATGGACATCGGTATTGCAGTCGGCTCTCCCCGCGGTTTGGTCGTGCCGGTCTTAAGAGATGCGGACCAAATGACCTTTGCAGAGATCGAACTCAAGATTGCTGACTTTGCGAAGCGCGCCAAAGACGGCAAGTTGACGCTTGAAGAGCTGACCGGCGGCACATTCACGATTTCCAACGGCGGTGTGTTCGGATCCTTGTTCTCTACGCCGATCATCAACCCGCCTCAGTCTGCAATTCTCGGCATCCATGCTACGAAACCTCGTCCCGTGGCAGAAAACGGAGAAGTCGTTATTCGTCCGATGAACTACTTTGCGATGAGCTACGACCATCGAATTATTGACGGACGTGAAGCCGTTTTGGCACTCGTGGCGATGAAAGAAGCCCTCGAAGATCCGGCTCGTTTACTCTTAGATCTTTAAGGAGCGGTCATGAAAGATGGTATTCAGACTTTTGACGTCGTCGTCATCGGCGCCGGTCCCGGAGGATATGTTTCTGCGATCAGAGCAGCACAGCTCGGCCTGTCGGTATGCTGCATTGATGATTGGGTCAGCGACGGCAAACCTGCACCCGGAGGTACCTGCACTAATGTCGGCTGCATTCCCTCTAAGGCTCTTCTTGCGAGCAGCTGCCTGTTCGAAGAGATCAGAGACAAAGCTTCCGAGCATGGCATTCACGTCGAAGAACCTTCAATTGATGTCCCGAAGATGATTGCCCGCAAGGCTAAGATCGTTCGACAGACCAATGACGGAATTCTTTATCTTTTCCGCAAGAACAAAATCACATTCTTAAGCGGTCGCGGATTCTTTGTGACTTCCGACGAAGACGGCTATTTGATCGGTGTGGAAGGCAAAGACGAAACACGCGTGTTTGCTAAGAATGTGGTGCTTGCCACGGGCAGCAGACCCAGACAGTTCCCGGGCGTTTCCTTTGACGAAGAACGTATTCTCTCCAACGAAGGCGCACTGAATTTAAAGAGCGTTCCTTCCACCTTAGGCATTATCGGCGCCGGCGTGATCGGCCTCGAACTCGGCAGTGTCTGGAAACGCCTCGGTGCCGATGTCCGAATTCTTGAAGCCATGCCTACGTTTCTGCCTTTTGCAGATTCTGCAGTGAGCAGAGAAGCCCTGAAGGCCTTTAAGCAGCAGGGCGTCGATATGGAATTCGGCGTTCACATCGACAGCATCAAAAATGACGGTGACCGTGTCATTGTCCAATATAAAGATAAGGACGGAAAAAACAGTGAAATGTGGGTTGACCGCCTGATCATTTCTATCGGCCGCGTTCCGTTCACAGCAGCCTTGGATGCGCCAGTCGTCGGTCTTAAGCTCGACGAAAGAGGTTTTGTTGAAGTTGATGCAGAAAACCGCACGAACCTTCCTCGGGTGTGGGCGATCGGTGACCTCGTCAAAGGGCCGATGCTTGCGCATAAGGCTGAAGAAGAAGGTGTGGCGGTTGCAGAAAGAATTGCAGGACGCAAAGCGATAACGCACATTGAACGTGTGCCTTCCGTGATTTACACCGAACCGGAAATTGCCTGGGTCGGCAAGACCGAAGAGGAATTGAAGAACGCCGGAAGGGCCTATAAGGTCGGCGTCTTCCCGTTCATGGCAAACGGTCGGGCGCGAGCCGTCGGTGAAACGCAGGGCTTTGTGAAGATGCTGGCAGATGCGGAGACCGATATGGTTTTAGGTATGCACATCATCGGTCCGCAGGCCGGCGAGCTGATCGCGCAGGGCTGTGACGCTTTGTCTTTCGGCGCAACGGCAGAGGACATGGCACTGATCTGCGATCCTCATCCCACTTTTAGCGAGGCTATCAAAGAGGCAGCCTTGGCGGTAAATAAAGAAGGGATTAACTTTTAGTTAGAATAATAAGACCTGGGAATAACAAATCTCAGGTCTTATTTTTTCGCTTTGGCCGCACACCATTCAGGAGCTTATCGGATGCGAATCCCGCTTATTCTTCTCACTCTAGGCTTGCTCAGCTTTAACGCATGTGCCGTGGAGCCGCCGTCGACCGAACCTTTTGCCAAGAGGTACGATCCGCACTCCATTACGACCGCGGCTCGCGCCAGAGAAGTGATTGCGGCTTACGACAATGAAAAGAGAGCCTGGGAGAACTGGTACAAAGAAGAAACAGCTCAATGCTACCGCAACTTTTTTGTGACCTATTGCTTGGACAAAGCCAAGTCAGAACGCACCGAGCACATCAATGAAGCTCGCCGCGTTTGGCTCGTAGCCAGAGACTTCCTGAGGAAGGAACGCTCCGAGCAGGCGGTGAAAGACCGCAAAGCTGCAGAGGCCAAGCAAGCCGCCAAAAACGCCAAGATGGATGCTCAGCCCGCTCGCGTTGCTAAAGTTCCTCCCAAGACACGAGATGTCACGCCTCGTAAACCGGGCGAAGGCCATGCCGCTGACCGTGTTCTGACACCGGAAGAAGAAAAGGCGAATGCCGAAGCTTATGCGAAAAAACAGCAAGAACGTGAAGAACGCGTAGCCGAGCAGGAGCGTAAGGTTCCCGAAGCTCCTTCCATGACGCCGGAAGAGCGTATTCAAGCCCGTGCCGAACGTAGAGCTGCTGCAGAGAAGAAACGCGCTGAAAACATCAAGAAGCGCGCAGAAAAAGCGGCTGAGTACGAGCGTCAGGTCAAGCTTCGCGAAGAACAGAAAAAGAACAGCGTCACGGGTGATTTAGTACCGCGCCTGTAACAATCCAAAAAGGATCGGAACTCATTGATCTGATAGGATTGTGTTCCTAAATAAGGAACCGAAATGCCATCAGAATTCGTAAAAGAAGTTGCCGACGTTTTTGCCAAGGACGGACCTCTCTCCAAAGTTACCGCGAACTATACGCCGAGACCCTCGCAGATTGAATTTGCGACCTCGGTAGCGGAAGCATTGGAGCAGGGCAAATCACTGGTTGCCGAGGCTGGAACCGGCACCGGAAAGACGTTTGCTTATCTTGTTCCTGCGCTTCTGAAAGATCAGAAAGTACTGATTTCAACCGCTGGCAAGACGCTTCAAGATCAGCTATTTACGAAAGACATTCCGGCGCTTTTAAAAGCGCTGGGAATGGGCTGTCGCGTGGCGCTCCTTAAAGGCCGCTCCAACTATATCTGCAAGCAGCGCCTCGAGCATGCCTTGCAAGAGGATTCCTACGTCGCTAAATCTCGTGAAGAAGTGGTTCATCTTCATCGCATCAAAAAGTTTGCGGGACAGTCTGTGACCGGCGAGCGCGGTGATATTACTGATGTTCCTGAGAATTCCGGCATTTGGCCTGAAGTGACGAGCACGGGAGAAAACTGTCTCGGTGCCAACTGCGATCATTACAACGACTGCTTTGTGATGCAGGCTCGCGAAAAGGCAAAAGAAGCTCAGCTTTTGGTGATCAACCATCATCTGTTTTTGGCGGATATTTCGCTCAAAGACAATCAAATCACGGACTTTTTGCCGGAATTTGACTTGGTGGTGCTAGACGAGGCACACCAGCTGACCAATATCGCGACGAACTTCTTTTCTCAGACGCTGAATCTTTACGATGTCAGAAATTTGGCTGCGGATGCAGTCTCTCAGGGATACGGTGTCAATAAACAGATTGATTGGAACGGCATCTACAAAACCATTTCAAACGCCTGTGACGATTTAATCAGCACAACACACAATATCCTGAACAGCAAAGACAAACAGCTTGCGGTCGCCAAGTTCAAGGATAAACATCTGTTGGTTGAGCCGTTCAAGAAGCTGTTAAATGCGGTTGAGAAACTCAGCAACGCGGTTCATGTGCACAAAGAGGCATCTCCGGAGATGACGAAGCTCGATGAGCGGTGCACCGAGGCGCTTGATTTGATCGAGTACTGGCGTGATGTATTCAACGGGAAAGCCGTTTCGCGTTCCATGAAAGGACCGCTCCTAGATTGGTTTACGGTCAAACCTAAGAACATCTTCTTTAATACCACGCCGCTCTCATACGCAGAGATGCTCAAAAGCGCTCGCGAGGTTCAGGGTAAGCCGTGGGTTTTGACCTCTGCGACATTGGCTGCCAACGGCGACTTCAAGCATTTTGTCGACCAAGTCGGCTTGGAGGATGCTGAAACCAAGTCATGGGAGAGTCCCTTTGACTTTAAGGCCCAAGGCATGCTTTACATTACCGAGGACTTACCGATTCCGAGTGCGCCGAATTTTTCTGACGAAGTCGCCAAACGGATTTGGCCCTTCATCAAGAAGAATAAAGGCCGAGCTTTTGTGCTGTGTACTACGCTTCGCGCAATGGAAGTGATTTCCGAGGCGCTGCGTTACTTTGCTGAGACGGAAGGCGTTTCAATGAACATCCTTGTTCAGAACGAACAGTCCAAACAAGAGCTGCTGCGCCGTTTCAGAAGCGAAGAAAACTCCGTTCTGGTCGGTTCTATGAGTTTCTGGGAAGGCGTGGATATCAAAGGCGATGCTTTGTCTCTCGTCGTGATCGATAAGATTCCTTTCCCGCCGCCCGATGATCCGGTATTTGAAGGACGTTCAAAAGAACTTGAGGCCGAAGGCAAGAGTTCGTTTAACGAGATTTCGATTCCCGAAGCGATCATGCTGCTCAAGCAGGGCGCCGGCCGACTGATTCGTGATGAGAAAGATGAAGGGCTGTTGATTCTCTGCGATAACCGTTTGTTATCCAAGGGATACGGGACGAAGATTTGGAAGAGTCTGCCGGACTTCGCCCGTACCAAGGTTTTTGATACGGCAATGAATTTCCTGGAAAGATGCCAGGAGCCGAGAGGCTAAGTACGGTCCTGAAAAAGTTAGTTTGGAAACGGAGGCGTCAAGAGAGACAGCCTCTGTTTTCTTAACTGTGGTTACCAGAAGGTAATGGGGCTGTAGAGGTTCTTTAGGCAAGCTACTGCGCTGAGCGCCGCTGTCGTACTGGACTTCGGATTTGCCGGATCGGGCTTGCCAGAAAACTCCATCACGGCATCCGCCAGCGCTGAGCGATAAGTAATCTGGTGCGTATTGCTATTGGCAGCGGGATCTGCAACGATTCGGACTTTTGTCTGAGGTTTTTGGGAAGCCAGTGAAGCAATAACGCCGACATTGATGTTCTTGGGAAATCCTTTGATTGCTTCCTGAACTCCGCCTTCAAAAACCACAGTCCTCTTGGTTAAGTCCAAAGTTCTACCGTCTAAGCCAGGGGCGCCGAGCAAAGATTTTGGCGATTTGGTTGTCTCAATAATGACTTCGGCTGATCCGCGTTGCAGTGCGCAGGTTTGCAGGAAATCCAGACCGCCGATGGCCCCGTTAACGATACAGATCCTGCCGTTGTTTTCAGATGCGGTGAGAATCGCTTGCTGTTTGAAATCCTCGTCGGCAAATGCGCCGCTGGAGAGGCAAATCAAAGTTCTTCCGGACTTGAGAATCGGTAGAGCGTAGTCCTTGAGCGCTGCTCCGCCGGCAAGTTCAACGACAACCGGCGCGGCTTCTTTCAGAAAATCGTCAATGTTAAATACTGCCTGACAACTGTACTTAGAAGCGAAGACTTCGGCTTTCTCTTGGCTTCTTCCTAAAACGGAATGGAGTTTGAACTCAGGCAAAAATTCATGAAGAACGTTCGCAAAAACGTTGGCCAGAGAGCCGGCGCCGATAACGGATACAAGAGACATGATCTGCTGAAGCTGATGGACTGAAAAGACAGATACTACATCGCTTGCGGCAGAGGCGGAATAGGCAAATATTCCGACAGATGCAAATCACCAGCTTAAAGGTTAGCTCGCTGAGTCAGGCGTGCAGTTCTTCCACTTCTGCGCCATGACTTGCGTTTTGTCTAAAGCCGGGATCGGCTGGAAACCGCAGATGAGGCGAGCAAGATAGTCCACGGATTCTTTGCCTTTGAAGTCCACTGCCTCTGTGCGGGAGATTTTCTCGGGAGAATCAATGAGCAGATTTTTGTACTCAAGCGTCGCCATGCGTTCTTTGTTGGCGTTCTTGCACTGCGCGACAGGAATTCGGACACGATAGGGCGTCTGCTCCATGATCGTGCCGCCGATCTCCAGCATTTCCATCTGAAGGTAATCGCGTTTATTGTCACGGACGCGGGCACGGCTGCCTTCTTTAATCCATTGATTACGGGCAAAAAGGCGCCAGTCGCCGGGATATTTAACCTGAGTAGCAAAAAAGGGTAGACCGAGTTTATCGATAGATTCCTCGGCCAGGCACTGCAGATCGCCGCAGGTCATCTCCTCAGGGTTCTGAGGAATAGTGCGGCAGCCGGCCAGAAGCAGCAGCGCTGCTCCTGTCACGGCAAAAAACTTCTTATTTCGCATTAAAACAGCTTATTTGGAAGCTGCGCCTGCTTGCGGAGCGGCGGCAGCTTGTGCGGCTTCAAGTTCTTGGGCACGCAGGTAGGTATCGTAAGAACCGCGGTTCTTATTGGCATCTAGAATTCGCTGAATATCAGCGGCCTTGTCATCCATGCCAAGCTTGTTGTAGCTGTCACGCATGATGATCAAGGCTTCTTCTGCCTGTGGAGAAGTCTGGAAGTTCAGAAGAACGTTTTCTGCGCGGTTAATCGCGGCGATGTAGGCGTCGCGAACGTAGTAATACTTGGCAGTATTAATTTCGTACTTAGCCTGAGCTTCGACGAGTTCATGCATACGTTCGCGGGCATCGCGGGCGTAGCGGCTGTTCGGGAAGCGAAGCACTAATTCTTTGAAAATATCGAAAGCATCGCGAGCAGCCTGGGCGTCACGCTTGGAAAGGTCCTGGCGTGTCAGGTAGCTCATCCAGCCTTCGTCTTCGTCTAGAGTGGCGATGCCCTTAATGTAGAGTGCATACGGAGAAAGCGGATGCTCAGGATACTGTCTTAAGAAACGGTCACAGACTGCGATGGCCTGCTGAGGTTCGCCTTCCTTGAAGTAGGAGTAAGCAGTCTCAACTTGGGCCTGCTGGGAGTAACGGCCGTAAGGATAACGAGCTTCTAACTTCTGATAGTAGTCACGGGCCGTTTCGTAGTTGCCTTCATTCAGATTGTCTCGGGCCTCGACATACAGTTTGTCAGCCGTCCAGCCTTCCGTCGGGTCTTCAACCCCTTTAAACATACTGCACGATGTAGTCGCTAAAATAACGGAACCCAGACAGGCGGCCGTTAATGTCCGCTTGATTATTGTTTTCAGGGCAAAAGACATAGAACTTAAGGTCAAAATGAATATTGAATTAGATGATTATAGTCAGACTGAGGCTTTTGAAGAAACCGAATTGCAGGAATCTTCAAAAATTGAAACTTTTGAAGTTACCCTCGATCTTGACGGAGAGCGCCTCGATAAGGTCTTGGCTTCTTCCTTAAAAGACATTTCCCGCTCTCGTCTGAAGACCCTGATTGAAGACGGATTGGTCAAAGTAAACGGAGTGACCGTTGATAAACCTAAAGAAAAGATGAGTTTCGGCGACGAAGTTTCCGTCGAAATCAAACCTCGTTTGGAGGATATGGATTTCATCGCCACACCGATGGACATCGATGTGGTTTACGAAGATGACGACATCTTGGTCATCAATAAACCGGCAGGATTGGTTGTACATCCGGCCGCCGGCCATTGGGACGACACGCTCTTAAACGGTCTGCTGGCTTACAACCCGATTTTCAGAACACTGCCTCGCGCCGGTATTGTTCACCGTTTGGACCGCGACACCACCGGTTTGATGGTTGTGGCCAAAAACGAAAAAGCCATGCTCGATTTGGTCCAGCAGCTTCAGGCCCGCACAGTAAAACGCGAATACTGGGCGTTGACACGCGGTAAGGCACCTGCGGATAAAGTCATTGAAGCGGCTATTGAACGTGATCCTCGAAATCCGCTGCGTTTTACGATCGGAAAAGGCGGCCGAGCTAAACCTGCGACAACACATATTCGCTGCATTGATCAGAAAGAAGTCAAAGGTAAGCCTTTCTCTTGGGTTGCCTGCCGATTAAAAACCGGCCGCACTCATCAAATTAGAGTACACATGGAATCCATCGGCCTGCCGCTGATCGGGGATCCCCTCTACCGCAATAAACTTCCCAAACCTAAAGAAGATGGTTCCGTGCTGAATTCTTTCGATCGACAGGCACTGCATGCCAGTCGTTTGGGGCTGATCCATCCGGCCACCAAAGAAACGATGGAATGGTTTGCCGAACCGCCCCAGGATTTTAGGGATTTGATGGATGAATTGGGCTTCGGTCCGTGGGATCGTCCTTCCGAAGTCTTCGGAGATCCGGTTGTCATGATCGACAACGATGAGTTGTCAGAGAATCAGAAAGCCGTCGGTAAGATCAGCTCTTGGGATGACTTCGATTTCGGAGACGACGATGATGACGCCGATTCCAACTGGAAAATCGAACGCACGAAAGAATAAGGATGCAGTCCATGCAAAGTAAACCGGAATTGGAAGTGATCGTTCCCGAATGGAACGCTCCGGAAAACATCAAAGCTTTCTTTACGCTTCGTTCAGGCGGCATGTCTGCCGGCGCCTATGGCGACAAAGACGGCTTTTGCGGCCTTAATCTCGGAAATCATGTCGGAGACAATAAGTACTCGGTTCGCGGAAATCGCAGAATTGTGACCGATATGTTAGGCGCTGAGCCCAAGTGGCTCAGCCAGGTTCATTCTTCTCGAGTCGTCCGAGCAGAGGATAACAACGCTGAAGAACAAGCCGACGCCGAATTTACGACTGCCGCCGGTATTCCCTGCGTTGTCATGACCGCCGACTGTGTGCCGGTGTTGCTTTGCGACAAAAAAGGAATCGTTATTGCAGCCGCTCACGCCGGATGGAAGGGCTTAGCTGACGGAGTCCTGCAAAACACCGTCGCAGCCATGAGAAAAGAAATCGGTGATGAAGCCGAAATCATCGCTTGGATCGGACCGCATATCCGCAAAGATCATTTCGAAGTGCGGGACGACGTCGCAGACTACTACCGAGCATCTGCTGTTAAAGCCGCAGCCGACGATGCATTGGAATCGATCGGAGAGGGCGTCTGGCACTTGGATTTAGCCCGCTTTGCCAAGGAAGCTTTAAAGCAGGCCGGTGTGACTGAAGTCACCGATTGCGAACGTGACACATACTCCGATCCCGAGCATTTTTACAGCTATAGAAGAGATAAGGTAACAGGACGCCATGGCGCATTCATCTGCAAGCGATAGTTCGAGAAGAAGATCCGGCGAGATCAGCTGGTATTACATTCAGCCCGGCTTCAAATTAATTGACGCTAAGAAATGTGCTTGGGCTTTCGCTTTCTTCGTTTTTATTTTGTTCGTGATCAGCCGCTTTTCCCGCAGTCTTATCTTTGACTCCCCGTGGGCGCTCTTGATCGTGCCCGGCGTGGCGGCGTTTGTGATTTGGCTCATGCTTGTCATGCAGCCGCATCGCCAGGTTTATTACCGGCTGGATCAGGACGGAGTTTTCTGTGAGTATCGTTCTTCGGCTTCAGCCCTCACAAGTTTCTTGGATTTGATTCTTAGCCTGCTGGGTTCAATCATCAGACTCAAGAACACCTTCTACATCAACAAACACTCTTCCCGCTCCCGTATGTTTGAGTGGGGAGAAGTTGTTGCCGTGCACGAAGCGCCTTATTGGAAAAAAATTACGCTGCAGGCCGGTTTGCACGGCGAGTTAAATCTTTGGACTAACGCTGAAAACTACGGCAATGTACTCACGCTGGTACGCGAATACGTTGCAAAAGAAAGGAAAAACTATGATTAAGAAGATCTTAGGGATAGCTGTTCTTTTTGGACTGATGATGACTGCTGCTCAAGCTAAAACTTTCTTGGTTGATGTTCGAACCCCGTCGGAAATTGCGACGACGGGCAAGGTTGAAGGCGCCTTGGTTGCCAATTACTCCGCGCCGGACTTTGTGGATCAATTTAAGGCCTTAGGCGCAAAGCCTGACGACGATATTGAGCTTTACTGCCGTTCAGGCCGCAGGGCTGAAATGGCAAGCCAAATCCTTGGCAAGCTCGGATATAAACATATCCGCAACCTCGGCGGCTACGAAGCCGCTGCCGAAACCCTTAAACGACCTCTTGTGAAGTAAATAAATGACTAAACGTCCTCCCCGTGTGGGATTCGTCTCTCTCGGCTGCCCGAAAGCTCTTGTCGACAGCGAGCGTATTGTTACCGAACTCAGAGCCGAAGGCTACCTCATTAGTTCGACCTATAAAGACTCTGATCTTGTGATTGTGAACACTTGCGGCTTTATTGATGCCGCAGTTCAGGAGTCCCTGGAAGCCATTTCAGAGGCCTTGAATGAGAACGGTAAAGTCATCGTGACCGGCTGCTTAGGCGGTAAAAATACCGATGAGGGCAACTTCGTTGCACTGCGTTTCCCTAAACTTCTCGGTGTCACAGGCCCTGAGCAAACCGAAGAGGTCCTTCGTCTGGTGCATGAAAATCTTCTCAGGCCGCATGAGCCTTTCGGTGATTTAGTGCCTGCAGGCGGTGTACTGCTGACGCCAAAGCATTACGCCTACCTCAAGATCGCAGAGGGCTGCAACCATCACTGCACGTTCTGTATTATTCCTTCGCTGAGGGGCCCGTTGGTTTCGCGTCCGATTGGCTCTGTAATCCGTGAGGCTTCTAATCTCGTCAAGAGCGGCGTCAAAGAACTGCTTGTGATTGCACAGGATACGGCAGCCTACGGTCAGGATGTGAAATACAAGCTGGATTTCATCGGCGGCCGAGCCGTTAAGACCAACATTAAGGTCTTGTTTGAGGAACTCGGCAAACTCGGCGTTTGGGTACGCCCTCACTACATGTACCCGTATGCGTCTGTCGATGAAATCGTTCCCTTGATGGCTGAAGGCAAGATCCTTCCGTACCTCGACGTTCCTTTCCAGCACGCCCATCCGAGAATCCTGAAAGCCATGAAGCGTCCGGGCAGTGAATACAACATGGAACGCATTAACGCCTGGCGCGCGATTTGTCCGGATATCACAATTCGTTCGACCTTTATCACCGGATTCCCGGGAGAAACCGAAGAAGAATTCCAGTATCTTTTGGACTTCCTCAAAGAAGCTCGTCTCAACCGAGTTGGCTGTTTTGCTTACTCTCCGGTTGAAGGGGCGGCTGCCAACGATCTGCCCGGAGCTCTTCCGGAAAGCGTTCGCGTAGAAAGAAGAGAACGTTTCATGGAAGTTCAGAGCGAAATCTCTAAGGAACTTTTGCGAGAAAAAGTCGGTAAGACGATCAAAGTCTTAGTCGACGAAGCGCCCGATGAAGACGGCATTGCAACAGCTCGATCTTCAGCCGATGCGCCTGACATCGACGGTTTGGTGTTCATCGAAGGCAATCCGGACGTGAAGCCCGGAGACTTTGTCGACGTTAAGGTCACGGATTCTTCCGACTATGACCTCTTTGCGGAAGTTGTGAAAGAACCTTAATCTTCAGCTCTCTGAGGGACCGCCTCGGTGCGGCGGTCTAAAAATAAAAAGCGGCTCATGCTTGGAATCCCAAACATGAGCCGTGTTGCTAACTACTAAATGAAAAAGTTTCGATGCTGCAGGCGTAGGTTAGAAGCTGTGGCTCAAACCTGCACTGATCGTCCAGCTGTTGAGTTCCTCGATAGAGGAAGCAGCTTTCTTGCCCTGGCCGTAACCGGCGAAGGAGTAGAACAATGTTCTCTTGCTGATCGGATATTCATAGGCCGTAGCAATCGAGTACATGCTGTAGTCACGAGAACCTTCTTTGATCTTGCCGAAGCCGTAGTTGCCCTGAAGTTTGGCCGTGCCGCCGGCAACCGGAACACCGATAGAAGCAGAGAAGCCGTGCTGGTTGGCGCCTTTAGCTCCTAACTGGTTGGCAAATGCGTAAGTCGGCAAGCGGTTGGCGCGGTAAGCAAACTGGTAAGCACCGTAGAGACTGAAGGAACCGAAGTCATAAGATCCACCGAGTGTAAAGACTTGGGAGCTCTTCAGGTTCTGTTCTTTGTGGTCATACATTTCCCACATGGCGCTGAAGAGGGCAGGTCCTTTGGCATATTCATAGCCGACACCGTAGTAGTGATTGTCTTTAGACCATTTCTGTTCGTCGCCGTTGTTACCCATGTCGTTGGAGTACATGAAGTGAATGGTGGAGCCGTTCATGTCCGGTGTGTTGTACAGCAGGACATTGTCCATACGGTCGGACAGAATGAACGTGCCGTAGATATTGCCGGTGCTGTAGTAGGAAGTCCAAAGAGAGGAACCGTGCAGAATATTGTAGGTTCCGCAGTCGGAAGACAAACCGCCTGTACGGCCGGCTGCAAAGGTACCGAAAGGAGTGGATACGGACAGCGCGCTCTGACGGGCGAAGGCCTTGGAAGAATTCATGGCGTCGCCAGAGAATGTCTTAAAGCCTTGTTCCAGGATAAAGCCGAGGTTGTATCCGCTGCCTAAATCTTCGTTGCCTTTGATGCCGAAGCGGGAACCGGCCCAGATGCTGTTGTCAAAGCCCACTCGAGCTGCTTTGCCTTTGGCCTTGGAAACCGACACGGCCCCGTCAACTACTCCGTAAAGCGTCACGTCGGAAGCGGCGTAGACGCCGGAGGAGACGGCACAAAGAAGTGCTGCAATGAGAGCTGATTTCTTCATTTCTATCTCCTCCTCAGATTACTTGGAAGCAATGCCGTTCATGATCATCTGCTTGCCGTCTTCGATGTTGTCCGTGTAGATGCGGTCACGGCTGACATACGGAACTTTGGCGCGATAGTCCTGATATAGCTTGCGGGTAGCTTCAGACATCTTGAAGTCGCCTTTGAGTTTCTTTCTCAGGTCAATACCCTGTGTGGAGTGCAGCATTTCCAGGCTGTAGACGTAGCCGGTGTTGTCGGCGATTCGTTTCAGTCTTTCAGCAACCAGCGGGAGGTTGGTGTAGGTGTCTTCAATGTCACCGGCAACCGGAGTTCCGAGGGCGGAAACAGGATTGCTCTGAGCAAGGCTGTCAGCGTGCATAGCGACGAAGGGTTTCTGGATGGCGCCGAAGGCGTGACCCTTGTTTTCAGGATCGGACAGGAAGCGTGTCAGACCGGTGAAATGGTCGTCAGAAAGCTGGATCGTGCGCTGGACGCTGTTATGAGACAGATGAGTCATGGCGATGCCGAGGCGCTGAGCAGCCATGGCAACCGGCAGCGGTTCGAAGTTGGATGTCGGGATGATGGCGCCTTTCAGTCCGTTGCCTTCGACGAAGTACATGGCAACCTGGCTATGGTCGGCGTAATCCTTGCCGGCGTTCAGAATGGTGGCGGGATTGTCGTCGGAAGAGTTAATCTGAACCTTGATTTCTTTGTCTAAGTCCTTGAGCGCTTCGCGAGCTTCACGCATGGTGTAGACCGTAGTGCGGAAGGACAGAGGATCCTGAAGTGCGCGATCCTTGTTCTTTTCCCAGAGGTAAGAACCTTTCAGATTGTCGCGAATCTTAGAGGCTTCTTCCAGTCCGGAGAAAGGATGGACTTTGGTGACTTGAGGAAGAACCGGAGCAATATTGCCGTTCAGAGCCTCCAAGCTCAACGCAAAGACGCGGGGTGTGGCATCGATGATGGTGCGGGCGTGGCGTGCGGCATCCATCGTCTCAGCTACAGCTGCGGCATTGGTAGACAAAATGGCAAGAGCGTCTTTACCTTCCGGAACCAGAGGTTTGAGACCGGCCTTCTGGAGCGCTTCTTTACCGCTCATTTGTTTGCCGTCTACCTTAGCGCGCCATTCACCCATCATGACGGCGCCGACGTGAGAAGACATCGTGATGTCAGCTTCACCGACAGAACCGCGGGACGGAATTTCCGGTGTAATGCCTTTGTTCAGGAATTCTTTATAGAGCTCGGCAACGTAGGGCTGAGCACCTGTCTGGCCGGCAAGAAGAGTATTCAAGCGAATGACCATCTGCAGACGAGTCAGCTCTTTGGACATCATCGGGCCGATAGCAGCGGAGTGGCTTCTCAAAGCGTTGTGGTTGAAGGCTTTGGAAGCTTCGATAACTTCTTCGGAGAGTTCACCGTTTGCTTTGAACAGCGGTTTGTCTTTGTTCAGACCGACGCCGACGGTCAGACCGTAAACCGGTGTGCCGCCTTTGGCAGCCAAAAGAACCAGTTCATGAGCCTTTTTGAGGCGGTCCATGGCTTCAGGAGCGATGGCGACGGTGTCTTTGCCTTCGGCGATGGCCCAGGCTTCGTCCTGAGTGAGGTTGGAGCCGTTAAGGGTAACAACTCCGGCATTGGCGATTCCGGCAGACATAAGGAGTAAAGCAATGATGGAAAGTCTCATTTTATTTTCCTCTTGGATTCGAAGGGTTAAATACTGGAGAAATTACTTAATTTGATATTTGAATTCGTGGCAGTTGTTGCAGTAAACCTGAGAGGTCTTGTGCTCGGAGTGGCAGGCCGTGCAGGCGATACCTTCACCGTAGTGATGGCTGGCGTGCGGATTGGGCTCGCCGTTCTTCAAATTTTTGGTTTTTTCAGCAACGGCTGCATAGCTCTGATGGCAGGTTAAGCAGGCTTTGTTGTCAGGTGTGACGAACTGCTTTCTGCCGACTGCATTTTCTTTAGTGTGGCAGGCTGCGCAGTCCTTGATGTTCTGGTGGTAGGGCTTTACTTGCTGAGCAGAGGCCGGAAGAGCGATAAATAAAGCGGCTGCGAGAACGAGAAGATTGAACGATTTCATGTTGTTATCCTTTCCGTGGTGAGGCTATTCGAGGTTGACAGGTGTGTTGGCGACGACGGCGTCTCCGGCGACTCGGCCGGTTACGAGACCGTCAGCGATGGCGCATCCGCCGAGACGGCTGGCACCGTGTGTACCGCCGGTAACTTCACCGGCTGCGTAAAGGCCCGGGATCGGTTTTTGCGTTCTGACGTTAAGCACTTCGGCGTTCTTCGTGATACCGACGCCGCCCATGCAGTAGTAAACTTTCGGCCAGATGCGGGCCGCATAGAAAGGAGCCTGTTTAATTTCAATAGCGAGAGCGAGCGGACGGTCGAACTGTTTGTCTTTGCCTTCACGGACGTAGGCGTTGAATTCTTCAACTTGCTTGATCAGTGCTTCCTTAGGAATACCGTAAGCATCTGCAAGTTCTCCCAGCGTATCGAACTTCTTGATGACGCCGTACTTCAGACCATTCTTCAGTGTCTGAGCCTGTTTGACGCCGACGCTGTCGGTGAAGCAAATCGGGTAAACGGGTTTTCCGTTTTCGTCGAGCTGCTTAAGGATGGCGTCGGAACGAGCCTTGCGGTCAGCGAGTTCGTTGACGAAACGTCTGCCGGTGCGCTTGTCAACCATGATGCCTTTCGGGAAACCGGCAATCGTGTTGAACTGAGAAACTAAGCCGAAACCGCGTTCGTCAGGAGAAGACCAAGGTCCGAGCTGAATCTGGTCGAGCTGGATCGGTAGAGCACCGATGGCCAGCATATTCTGAAGAACTTCGCCGGTGGCGCCGGGATGGTTGGTGGATTCAAGGTTCGGTCCGAGTGTCGGATCCTGCTGCATACGGAAGGCGACATTCTGAGAGAAACCGCCGGTTGCTGCGACAACGCCTTTTCTGGCGCCGTAAACCTGAGGAACACCTGAATTTTCTTTGCGGTAATCGTGGCGTTCAAGAACCTTGACACCGATAACACGGCCTTCGTCATTGAGAATGAGGTCTGTGACAGCGCAGCCTAAGTGCATATCAACACCGAGTTTCTTGGCTGCTTCAACCAGAGGACGAGTGATGCCGCCGCCGGTACTTTCAATAGTCTGCATAATACGGGGAACGCTGTGGCCGCCGAAATGCTGAACGAAAGGTTTGTACTTCACGCCGTACTTCACGGTGAAGTCAAAAGCTGGGCGAGTACCGTAGACGATATTCTTCAAAAGGTCGACGTGGCTTAAACCGCGGCCGGACTTAATCATGTCCTGGAGCATCAGTTCAGGAGAATCCTTGATGCCTTCTTTTTCCTGGAGAGGAGAACCTGCGACTGCGAAAGCACCGCCGTTAATGGCAGAGTTGCCGCCGTAAGCCGGCATTTTTTCGAGCAGCATGACGGAGGCGCCTTTTTCTTTGGCTTCCAGAGCTGCGGCCAGACCGGCAAATCCGCTGCCGATGACGATGACGTCAGCAACTTTGTCAAATTTTTATTTGGTTTGAGGAGCTGCGAATGCGAGACTTCCAAAAGCCGGAGCTGTGCAGGCTGCCGCTAATTTCAGGAAAGAACGGCGAGAAGGTGTGGTCTTCATATTTTCTCCAATGGATGTAAGTGAGTGAATTGCTTTTGATTAATCTCATCGCAAAGACCGTGCCAACTTTTTAGAAATTTTTAACTAGTTGAAATTTAAGACAATATTAATTTACGCATTAATACGTAAAGATTATTAACGATATTTCGTGAGTTAAAATAATATGAAATATCGTGAGTTACTAAATGTCGTGAATAAAGACCTCCAGCTCCCGGCAATCTTAGCGATCAACTCCTCTATTAATGCAGAGGAATCCTTGTCCCGTGTTTTTGAAGTGCTTCAAGGATTTCTTGATGCAGACGGAGCATTCGTAAATATCTTTGATACCCAGAAACACCGGATCGTTTTTGTTGCTCATTGCCGTCGGGACGGTGTTTCGTCAACGCTCGGTTCCCTTGTTCCGCCTAAATCGCTGCGGCCGCTCAAAATCACCGATAAGGTTTTGAACTGTCCTGACATCTCTCAAGACAGGTTTACTCAACAGGTGCTTTCCGAGTGCCTTCCGGAGGTTAAATCGTATTTGATGCTTTCGATGGATAAAGAGGAGCGGCACTTAGGTGTGGTTTGTTTTTACAGCCGCCGGTATGACCAATTCAACGAAGCGCAGCGTATTCTTTTAAAGTCCCTTCACGATTCGTTTTCCTTAATGACTTCGAATGCCTTGAATTCTGTTCTCTTGGCAAACAATCTGGATTTAATTCAGGAAAACGACGGACTTAAGGACTCCGTCAGAGGGAGCCGTATGGCTTTAGTGAATCGGTTTTCGGCACGGACGCCGAGCTTGAAAGAAATCACTGAAAAAATAGAAAAGGTGAGTTCAACCGAGGTTCCGATTTTGGTTTTAGGAGAAACGGGCTGCGGTAAGGAAGTCGTCGTGAACCTAATTCAGGAGCTCTCTAATCGAGGAACGGGTCCGTTCGTGAAGTTAAACTGCGGCGCCATCCCTGAAACTTTAATAGACGATGAATTTTTCGGACATGAAAAAGGTGCCTTTACCGATGCCAAGATACAGAAGAAAGGGGTCTTTGAGCGGGCTTCAGGAGGAACGCTGTTTTTGGACGAAATCGGAGAACTGTCTTTGGCAGCGCAGGTTCGTCTTCTTCGGGTTCTGCAGCAAAAGATCGTGACAAGAATCGGCGGTATGCATTCGATTCCTGTTGACTTTCGTTTGGTTGCGGCAACGCACAGGGACTTAAAGCAGATGGCTGAAGAAGGCCGATTTAGAAATGACCTGCTTTATCGTCTGAATCTCTTTCCTCTGCGGATTCCTCCGCTCAGAGAAAGACAGGAAGATCTTTTTCCGCTGACCGACTTTTTCCTGAATCGGCTGCGAAGCAAATACGGTATTTCTCAGCCCCTTTCCTTGTCTCAGAAGTCTGTTGAGCAGATGCAAAAGTACAAGTGGCCCGGTAACGTTCGAGAGCTGGAAAATACCTTAGAGCGTTCCGTTCTGACTTCTTCTGACTACCAGAATATTCAGATTGTTTTTGAAGGAGAAACCGGTTGGTCCGGACCTGTAGTGCAGGCGGCTTCTCCCGAGCAAATTAAGCTTGAAAGCTTTGAGATGATGCAGAAGCATTACTTTGAAGCCGTATTGAAAGCGACCAAAGGGAAAATTTCCGGCGCCGACGGAGCCGCGGCGCTTACGGATATGCATCCCAATACACTTCGGAGCAAATTAGAAAAACTCGGCGTGACGTTTAAAGCGGTCAAGCCGGAACTTTAGATTCCGGCTTGATGACGATATGCGTTGACTAAACCGCCTTTCCGGTGAGTTCTTTTTCCTGCTTAGGGGTGAGCTCAGGGGCAAGTTTTTCGTCCACAATGCCTTTCCTGAGATCTTCCATCTCAGCAAGTGACTGCGGATCATTCTGGGTCTTGTAAATCAGAATGTAGGCAGCTGTGAGAAATGCCGCGCCCAAAAGCAATAGGTGAGTTAAATACGGGAATGCAACACCTGACAGCGTGGCGCCGGCCTGGGAAACACGAAGCATGGCAACGGAACCCGCCGTCGTCGGTGACAGCCACCCGAAAGCCTGCAGAGGCCACGGGATGTTCTGCCACGGGTAGAGGTTGCCCGAAATAAAGACAAACGGAATGGAAGACGGCACAACTATCTGAACCACAAAACGGTAACGCTTGAGCAGCGCTGCTATCAGCATGCCCAAAGACGTAATCGCAAAAGCATAAATCATCGAGACCACGATGGTTCCGGGAACGTTCTTAAACGAATTCACACCATGGAAAGAGAAGGACTGCCCCTCAATGAATAAGATCCAGAAAAGACTCAGGAAGAAAAACGGTGCGTACATCGCAAGGAAGTACATCGGATGGCGGGCGCCAAGCGCCAGCGGGAACGGATATTTTCTCTTCCAGAACCAATCGTTCATCAGCATGCCGATGCCGCAGACGAAAATCGTCTGGAAAATGATCATGAAGACGATCGGAACCGTGAAGTTCAGATATCCGTTGACCGTATTAAACATGCTTTCCACGATCATCGAGGGCGGATTATTGGCGGCTCGCGCGATCTCGGACAAAGGGACCCCATGTTCAACCAGATGAGCACTGATGGACGCCGCTACAATCTTCTGAAGCGGACCGCCGACACCGCTCATCGAGCCTCGACTCTTAACAATGAAAGCGCCGTTTGTGACGAGGACTAAAGCGGTCGGAACGTTGGTGAGCGTATGCGTTTCAAAATTAGGCGGAATGATCAGAATTGCACTGATGCCGCCCTTGCGCATCAAATTCTGTGCTTCCGGGAGACTCGTCGTCTGCTGAGTGACCTGCAGATTTGGAGAGGCCCGCATGGCCTGAGTGAGGCGTCTGGACAGCGCAGAGTTGTCCTGGTCAACGGCCACGACATTCAAATGGTCGGGCAGCTGCTCCATGTATGGCCAGCAGTAATAGAAAGAATAGAAAAATACTGCGAAGCAGAAGAAGGGAGCGCAGGCAAGGTTAGTGGTCGCTTGCTTCAAGGTGAAAAGAAAGCATTTCAGCAAGGAGGGGAATTTACAGCTCATGCTTAGTCTCCAAAATCTTTTCCTGTTTGGCAAACTTGCGGTATTTCCATCTAAAGATCGGCAGACCGACAACAAGCGGGATAAGCGCCAAAAGTGCAAAGGCTGTAAAAGTCGATCCCATTTCCCAAATTTTTGCGCCCAGTGTCCACTGCTGAGTCTGTCCTTGTATGAACCACGTCAGCGGCAGGCACTTACAAAACATTCTAGCCATCTCGCTCATAGAGTCCAGCGGCATCGAAAATCCTGTAAAGGGAAGGGCAGGGGCGGCATAGCCGGAAGTCACCACTAAAGCAAAACGCCAATTGGGTGCGATACCGACAATCAGAATGCCGGAGCAGGCCATAACGATTAAGCAGGCTGCGCCGCAAATAAACCAGATAAAAAGCGAGCCGGCCGGAGCAAAGCCCCCGAAGCCGGCAAATAAAGCGATGTAGGCAGCAACTACTAAGCAATAAAAGAAAAAGTGCGGCAGCAGTTTGCCGAACAATGCGGCAGTCACGCTTCCCTGGGCGGTATCAAACCAATCGTTAATGCGGAACTGATAGTTTTCTCGAACGATCGAAGTGACAAACGACAGAATAGCAGCGAGCATGATGACGCCGGGAAGCAGGTTGCTCCCCAAGAAAGCCAGGAAGCTGAACTGCATGTTGCCGAGAGCATAGAAGTCCGAATGCAACCCGGTTACTAATCTCTCGGCGCCTTTGACGCCGCTGGCCGTCAGCATGGATGTCTTAATCATCCGCTCCTGAGAAATGGCGGTCGCGACATTGGTCAGATCTGCTTGAATGGTACCGGCAACAGCGTAACGGTTTTCATCTAAATACAACACCATCGGAGCGCCGGTGCCCTTTGTCACGTCGCGGGCGTATTCAAACGGAATCTCGACAAATCCGTAAATCGTACCGTTTCTTAAAGCCTGATCCGCCTCCGAATGAGAGACAAACGGAACGAGGCCCACCGAGCGGGTTGCTTCAATCTTAGTAATGACATCCCGACTGATCTGAGAATGGTCGTTATCAACGATTCCTATCGGCACCTGCGTCACGATACCGTTGCCCAGCAAGAGCCAGACAACCATTACCCAGAATAACGGCAGGAATCCGCAGAAAATAATTTCCTGCGGTGTGCGCAAGAGCCGCCGAATCTCTCGAGCCGAGACGGCTGCGGCTGCGTTTAACCAACCTATCGGGGAAAGCATTATCGGATCCTAATTTTTAAAACCGTCCACTAAAACACTCATGCCCGGACGAAGGTTCGCGACTTTCTCAACGGGACGTGCTCTGACTTCAAAAGTCTTCATGTCGTAGCCGGAATCCATACGCGTGCTTCGCCAGGTGGCGTAATTGGCTCTCGGGCTAATGTAGTAGACCTTGTAGTCGATCTTCTTGTTTCCGAGGGCCGGAACGTAGGCATGGAAAACTTTGCCGAGCTCGATGCCGGGCATGTTTTCTTCGCGGATATTGAAAGAAGCCCACTGATCGTTTAAGTCAACCAATGTGACAACCGGGAAACCGGCGGCAGCGATTTCGCCTTCAACCAGAATGACTTTGTCGACTTGAGCGTCCAGCGGAGCGTTGAGCGTCTTGTCAACGGTCAAGGATTCAACCTGTTTCACGCCTGCTTTGGCTTCAGCGGCTAAATCAAGGGCGGCAGATTTTTCCTGTTTACGGGCGCCGATTTCGGCAATGTCGTACATCTGTTTGGCGGCATCGGCCTGTTGGTTTGCAGCAATCCACTGAGTCTGAACTTCATCGAATTTTTGTTTCGACACTAACCCGTCTCTGTAAAGCGCAGAAATTCGGTTGTATGTCTTAAGTGCTAAAGCTGCTGCAGCCTGAGCGCGTTCCCATTGGGCACGCGCGGCTTGTTTTTCCTGGGGACGGGCGCCTTCATCAACCAAGCTCTGTTTCGCTTGGGCGGCACGTTCCTGGGCCTGAACCTGCTGGAGTTTGGCTTCGAGTTCAGGAAGGCTCATCAAAGCCACCGGCTGGTCTGCTTTCACAAAATCGCCTTCAGAGACCAAAACCTTGTGAACTCGACCGGGGACTTTAGATGCCACGCTGATGGTGCGCGACTCCATTTGACCCTGAAGCGGCGGAGCCGGCGGGAAGGCGGCTTTATAGATGCCCCAGACAATAAAGACGGTCAGGCCTAATACAAAGATCAGCATCAGGATGACACTGATTTTCGGAGCCTTGACTTCTTGTTGTTGAGGAGTCGGAGTCGTCTGCGGTTGAAGAGGTTTATTGTTTTCTTCCATGATTAATTTTCCACAATCACTTCGTGCTTATTGACTGCATTCATAAATTCGCTCATCTGGCCGGCGATGGCATGCAGCATGGCGTAGTTCGATACGAAATCAAAGGCAGCAACGCGGCGGCCGACTTCAGCGGCGAACAGCTGGTTGCGCGCCTCATTGACATCAAGTGCAGTAGCCAGGCCTTCATCGAAGCTCTTGGATTTTAGTTTCAAGTTTTCTGCGGCAAGCTTCACGGTTGAAGCGCTTAATTTGTACTGGTCAATGGCGTTCTGAGTCCTTAACCATGCGACTTCCACACCGGTTCTGACTTGGTTGACGGCTTCGGCTTTTCCGGCTTCCGCCTGTCGTACTGTGGCTTCGGCACTTCGGATGCTGGCTCTTCTGTCCTTGGCATCCCAGAGCGTAATGTTGACACCGACACCGCCGATCCAGTTCGGTTCGACAAGCGTCTGGTAATGCTTAATAAAGTTGTAGGTGCCGAAGGCAAACACCTGGGGCATCCAAGCGCCCTTAGAAGCTTTGACACCTTGCTGAGCTTGATCGGCTTTAGCCTGAATGACTGCAATCTGCGGGTTTGAAGCCAAAGCCGTATCAACCCAGTACTTGAGCGGTTCAAGCGGACGATTCAAGACGAAAAGCGGCGTCGTTAGTTTTCCGAACTCTTCGTCGCGCAGCAGGCGCGCAAGCTGGAGGCGGGCGACTTTAGCGTTGTCTTTGGCTTTGAGGTATTCGCGGTTTCTGTTGTCGCGCTGGACCTGAACGGACATTCGTTCGATCTTGCTGATCATTCCCTGCTTTTCGAATTTCTTCGCTTTTGCAAGTTCACGATCCTGATGGTGTAGCATGTCCTTTTGAAGTTTTTCTACAGAGAGTGCCAGCTGTGTTCCGAAGTAGTAGCCGGCAAGCTGCGCATCCAGATCTTCGCTGTCAGCACGCTTTTGAGCGACCGCCTCATCGACGGCGTATTTACTTGCATCCTGCATGGCAGAAATCTTTCCGCCGGTATAAATCGGCCAAGTCGCAGTGGCAGCCACGCGCGGGCCGTTTAACGACATTTTTTCGTGCAGTCCGACGGAAAAAGAACCGGGGAGCTGAATCGGCAGCGTGCCAGCTAATGGGTTGGGAATCGACTTATCGATATCGATCTTCTTTTGTCCGGCGATTTGCATGGCCTGCAAAGTCACCGTCGGACCGCCGAGGGTTTCCAAAGATTTTTGAGTTTCACGTTTGCTTTGGACTTGCTCTTCGCTGGCCTTGAGTTTGTCGCTTCGTTCATAGAGCCAATCGCGCGCGACGGGGAAGCTCAGTGGCAACGCAGCACTGCATTGCTGGGCAGCGCAAAGCGCGAGAGCGGCAAGAGCTAATTGAATAGGTTTGTTCATCGAATTCTAGAATTCAAAAGCGCATGAATAGCAGGATTGTAACTGCCCCGCCACATGTTTGTTCGGATTTGTAAGAAATCGGGACCTGACTAAGGTATGGCCGATAACCTCTCAAACATCAATGGCGGTGGCTTTTGATAACTTTTGACTATAAAAGCTTCCAATTAGAGTGAAATCAAACTCGAGTTTTAGTCGAATACTTGAATGCTTTAAGGTTCAAAATGCTATGCGTATTGAACATGACGAAGCAAGATCCCGCTCTGAGCCAAGACTTCATCGCTCAAAAGAGAAGTCTCACTGTTTTTTGCGAAAACTTCGCGCAAATTGCAAAGGAAAGCATTTCTTTCGTGCTTAATTTGCACGGACTTCTTACAATCTTTGGTAGGCTAGAAAAACGAAGAGCCGTTTGCCTACCTCCAAAGCAAGGATTAAAAATGATAACCGGTCAATCGAAAGCGTTCCATCTCGGTCGATGGGAACTTTTGTTCAAAATCATGGACGAAGGATCTATCACTCGAGTTGCCGACATTGAAAATCTTCAGCGTTCTCAGTTATCTCGAATGGTTTCCGGACTGGAAGAGGAATTGGGTATACAACTTTTGGAACGCCGAGGAAAACGCTTGAATTCGACACAAGCTGCACTAGAACTTCGGTCAAAAATTGAACCGCATATCACGATGGTCCGTCGTGCGCTCGAGAAGACTTCAGAGCTCGAAGAAGGTGACGCTGGCAGCATTCGTTTCGGAGCGATGCCTGGATTTCTCCAGACTCAGGTTGTACCTCTGATCGCAGAATTTCAGCAGCTGCATCCTCAGGTCACTTTTGATGTCATCGGTGACGATAATCCTAAGGCGTTCATGGGCGGAGAATGTGATTTGATGCTGTATTACGGCCCCGTTAACGACGCTAACCTCGTAGAAAACTGGGTGACCCGTTCTTTATTTATTCCCTGTGCTTCGCCTAAATATCTAGAGAAGGCCGGCTACCCTGAGGATCCGGCAGAGCTATCCAATCATGCCGGCGTGGTTTATACGGGACGAGTCAGACCGCACTCGGAAGTTTTGGTGAAAAACGGACGCCAACAGACTTTCCGCTGGAAGTCGATGATTCGCTTCAACAATATTTTGTTGGCAAAAACAGCAGCGGTAGAAGGCTGCGGCATTGTGCTCGACATGCCGTTGCATCATTGCTATGAAGAAGTGATGAACGGGCAGTTAGTACCCATCCTCAACGGCTGGCAGATTCCGAACCTCGATAATTACATCGGATCTACGCTGGCTGCCTCAAAATTGAAACGAGTGCAGATGTTCATTGATTTCTACGTTCGAAGAAGAAGAGAGATCGAAGGTGAACAAAAGAGACGCCTGCAGGAGAAATTTTCTTTCATCATCTAATGAAAAAAAACGGAGATATTTCTCTGAAATACGAACTTGTGTTTAACAAAAAAAAGCAGTTACAGGAAAGAAATAGGAGGCCACAAATGCGTGAAGAACCTCTAATGACTCATGATCAGATGGTTACAAAATGGATGGAAAATCCTGATTTTTGAAAAGCCGTCTCTGAACTCAATGCTCAATATGCTGATTTAGATGAGACTTTAAGCAAAAGAAAAACCAATAGTCAGGTGCAGTCCGGTACGACGAGAAAGGTGAACCGATCTGCTGCCGAAATCCACCGTCTGGAAAATCCGCGAAGTAGTACCGGCACTAATTTTAGGAATCTTGAAAAGGCATCTGCATTATTGAAGATTTTCAAACGGCAAAAAATAAGCTGCTTGGCTTTGTCTTCCAGGCAGCTTAGAAAATCAATTAAAGCTAAAAAGCCATTAGCTCATTGCGAACATCAATAGCGTAACAACAATCAAAGCGACGATCGCAGGGATGGCTGTGCGTTTAACAACCTCCATCGGGTTGACGCCTGCGATACCTGCCAAAATAATGACGCCGCCGGCAACCGGAGACATAGAACGACCTAAACCTGCAGCGATCTGAGCAACGGCACCTAATTGGACAATGGTCAGGCCAAAGTCAGCGGCATTCGGTGTAATCGCCTGGTTGAAGGCTAAGGCAGCTGCGTTGCCGGAACCGGAAATAGCGGCCATTACGAAGGGACCTGCAGCGGCTGCGAACATGGCGACAGACTGAGAACCTTTCATCGCGTCTACGAGAGCACCGGTTAAGCCGATGGCTTTCATGCCGGAAGCAAACATGGCGGCTGCAGCAATCAAGATGACGACATCGCAGAAACCGTCACCGGCACCGCGGCAGAACTTCTTGGAAGCTTCGCCGATCTTCTGTTTGTTGAATAATGCGACGATCAGACCGATGGCCGTACCGATCAGCATGCAGACGGGAACCGAGAAGGCTTTTGTCGGGAGAACGCCGACCTGCTTGGAAGCGAGAACCAGCAGAGCAAGCGGAATAATCGGAATGATGGCTTTGATCGGGTTGACTTTGAAATTCTTTTGAATTTCTTCACCATCAGGCAATTCTTTGACGATTTCCGTTGAACCGACGCCTTCTTTCAAGACAATGCAGATAATCGTCAGGCAGATGGCAGCGACCAGTGCGCCGATGGCGCAGGGCAGAGCTTCCTGCATGATCACGATCATTGCATCTGGGGCCGGAATTTCTTTAGCTTTGAAGGCTATATCGGCAATCTGCGGGTTGAACATCAAGCCCGGGCTGACAACCGAACCCCAAGTTCCGATGAAAACTGCGGCAGCGGCCATCACAGGACGCACTTTCAGGGCGATTAAAGCCGGAATCAGCAGAACACCGACGGCCGCGGCGATACCAGCAGCGGAAGGAAGTACGATGTTCAGCAGCCAGGTAATGATGACGGCGCCGGGAATGACGATGACCGGAACACGGGCCAACGGTTTAACCAAAAGGTTCACCAAGTGGTCAGAACATTTTGTAAAAGTCATGACATAACCGAAACCCATCACGGTAACGATGGTCGGAACCAGGCCTCCGTTGACTAATTGCTTAACGAAAGCATCAACGGCTGCGGAGACTCCGCCGTTTGTGCCCACAACGACCTGGCCGATGAAGGCCATCACCAGGCCCGATAAAGCCAGAACTAAACGCGCTTCGTAATTTTTGTAAATCAAATAGAAGGTAACGACGACGATTGCTAATCCAATCCAGATCATGATAATTACTCCTGAGATTTGTTATTGAGAAGTTTTTCGAACGCTTCGTCGAGCACTTTATCGCTGTCTGCTAAGGCAGCCCGCCATGCACGGAGACGCTGTGCATCTTCTTCCAGCCGTATGGCGATTTCGTCTAATCCTCTCCGAACATTTGCCGGAGCGGGAGAGCCGGCTCCGACATCCGAATGGACGGCATGTTCCGGAGATAGAACCGTGCGGAATTCTTCTTGTGTAAGTTCAAACGGAAGTCGTTTGCCTTCAAGCTGCTCGGTGACATTGCCGAAGATTTCTTTTGCTGCTTCAAACGGGAAGTTATCCGGAAGAAGGTCTCGTGCTCTGGCATATGTCACGATTTGGCTTGCGAAGGTGTGGCCGATACGGAAAGGAATTCCGAATTGTCTCTGCAGGGCTTCTGCGAGGGCCATCGTGGTAGTCCAGTCGCTGTTGAGTTCTTCGAGGCTGCGGGCAGGATTGACCTTAAGCAAAGAGAAGGCCTGTTCCATCAGCTGAAGCATTTCGACGCCTTTAACAAAGACGCCCGAGCAGTCTTCCAGCACGCTTTCTTTGTTGTCATACATGCCGAGTTGAAGGTTGTGAGCTCTTAAAAAAGACGTCTGCATAGCGCCGACAACGTCGCTTGCCGTTCCGCGAGTCTTGTTGAGAATGCCGGGATTGCGTTTCTGCGGCATTGCAGAAGAACTGTAGGCGGCGCCGGATTCTAAAAGTAGCCAAGGCCGCGTTTGGGAGTATTGCTGCGCGAGGTCTTGAACGAGTGTGCCGATTCGGATAGCCACATTAGCGGCGTTTGAAGCAGCTTCTAAGGGAATGTCAAAGAGGCTGATTTGGGCGGCATCCAAGCCGTTTGTAATAGGCTTCTCAAAACCCAGTAATTCAGCTAGGCGTTCACGATTCAACGGCCAGCTTGAGCAGGCGAGCACCGCAACGCCGAGTGCAGATTGATTGATGCGTTTGTAGCTTTCAATGATTCGGTCGGAGTCTCTTTGGAAGGACTCCAAAAAGCCCCAAAGGTAGAAAGCCAAGGTGATCGGCATTGCCTGAACGCCGTTGGTGTAAGCCGGAATATAGGTTTCAATATTTTCACGAGCAATCGATAGAAGTCTCGTCCGAAGTTTGTTCAGAGCTTCATAAAAATCCAAAACTGCTAAGCGCAGACGTGCCTCGTTCAATGTCGTGAACATATCTTGGCGGCTTCTTCCTGTGTGAATAAGCGTAGCTTCCTCACCGCAGGATTCGATCAGCATTTTTTCTAACGGCATGATGTCCGTGAGCCGCGGGACACCGGCTTGGTTCTGAATATCTTCTGCATGTTTTTGGGCGGCAGCTATTCGAGAGGCGATGTCGGGACTGATGATTCCTTCTTCTGCCAGCATCACCAGAGATGCACGATTCATACGATTTTGCCAATAGGCCCAATCTTTGGCTTCGGCTTCTCCACTGGTCGCCTTGAAATTATCCTTTCCCCAAGGTGTGACACGGAGTGTCATTTGAGATCTCCTTTAGAGGTTGAGATATTTCAAGTCTAGTCGTCTTTGCAAGTTTTAATGAGAGTGTTTCTGCATGAATAACCGTTCAAAAAATGCACGGACAACAAATCTACGGAAGATGAATAGGCAGGAACAATAAGAAATTTATCTATTAAAACGGATACATGAAAAATTATTGATATAAAAATCTCACGAGTATTCGTGTGATTTTTGGGTGATAAGGGAAAAACCTAATTAGACGAGGCTGGAAGTTTTTCAAATCAAGAATTTTGCACAGACAAAAAATCCTCCTGCCTTACGGCAAGAGGACTCTTATAAAACATCTGCAGTCGGATTACTTCAGGACTTCAACCGGAGCATCGACTTCGTATTCGGTCTTGAGAAGGTCTTTGTCGACTTCGACGACTAACTTGACGGTATTTTCGGGCTTGACGTTCTGACCGTTCCAATATTTGCGGTCGATTTCAAGTTCGACGGTACCGGTGGCATCTTTGAATTCGTACTTGTCGCCTTGAACGTTACGCACGATGTTGCCTTTCAAGATCATGTGAGCGTCATCGGGAAGCGTTTTGAGCTGAGCCACTGTGCCTTCCTGAGTGGCGCCGGGACCGGTGAACCCGCCCGTCTGAGCCATAGCCGGAGTGGCGGCAACGACAGAAGCCAAAGCGACTGCAGATAATACTTTCTTAACCATTGGTGTCTCCTTAAATGTATTAGTCTCAGCCTAAAGCTTCGGGACAGGAGTGGATAAATTTTCAACGCACTATGAGTATGTTGATTCTCAAAGTGAGCTCATGAGATCACAGAAAGTGGAGGCGGAAAGCCGCATATGAGTCTTAACGGCCGCTGTGATCAAAAAAAAAAATTACACGCCCTGAGCAGGCGTGTAAGTAGTATCGAAAGTCTTGTCGAGCTGCTTTGATCAGTCAAACAAAGCGAGGACTCCGGATAAAGGTGCAAAATCAAAAGCTTGTTTTGCGTGTGGTCTGACCTTTGGCTTGGCGTGCCATGCAATAGAAAGTCCGGCAGCTTCAAGCATGGGAATGTCGTTGGATCCGTCGCCCATGGTAATGAGCTCGGAGAGCTCGATTCCATGCTGCAGAGCATAAGCTGAAACATAAGAAATCTTGCCGCGTCCGTCGATAATCGGAGTTCCGAATGGCCCCGTGACACGACCGGTCAATTTGCCGTCAACAATTTCCAGTTCGTTGCTGATCACGTGCGTGAACCCGTAGCGCTCCTTAACAACTTCTGTGACGCAGCTAAAACCGCCCGAGACAAGCAGCATCGGAATTCCGGCTTCTTTGAAGGCAGCAACCAGCTTTTCGGCCCCGGGGTTGGGCTTGATGTGACGGTCGATGAGCCGATCCACGATAGAGGCGTCGGCACCTGCCATCAGTTTTACGCGAGCAGTCAGACTTTCTGCGTAATTTCTGATTTTGCCCTGCATCGCAAGTTCGGTGATGTGAGCGACTTCTTCACCTTTGCCGACGAAAGATGCCATTTCATCGAGCGTTTCCAAGTTTAGGAAAGTGGAATCCATGTCGGTCGCAAAAAGCTTGAAATTCTTCAGCTTTAATCCCGGCTCGATCCAGTTTGCATCAATTTGCAGAGCTCTTGCCTTCTGAGCCCAACGAGCTTCGAATTCCTCTCGGTTGACACGGCGCAGGCGAACCGCACAGGGATCTTTGATCGTGCCTTTTTTGCCAATGGTGTGGAGAAACTTTTCTAAAGTTTCTTCGCGTCCGATCTTGGTTTGAAGAACTAAATCGTGACTCACTTGAGCTCCTTGAGGATTCGTAAGATATTGTCGCCCCTTTTCTCGGCGGTATCACTGTAAGTTTCTAATCGTAACCGATTCGGCCCGAGCATGCGCATATTTCGGTTTGCTTGAAGCATGCGGAAGAACTTTCCGGGGTCAAACGAGGGTTTATCTTTAAAGGTAAAGATAATGGAGTCTTCACCTGCGTCGATCTTCAAGACACCTAAAGGCTTGGCTTCCACACGAATACGGTGCGTAAGAATCAGATTCTTGGCTTCCTGAGTCAGCTTGCCGTAACGGTCGGCAATTTCTTCCTGAATCTGGTAAAGGTCTTCTTTGTTCTTCACTTGCGCGAGGCGTTTGTAGAACGTCAGGCGGTTATGAACATCGGGAACGTAGTCCGAACGAAGCAGGGCAGGCGCATGCAGATTGATGTCTGTCGTGGCTTCCAGCGGCTGAAGCAGATCAGGTTCGCGGCCTTCTTTTAAGGCTGTGACAGCGGAATCGAGCATTTGGGTGTAGAGGTCGAAACCTACGCCGGTCATCGAGCCGGATTGATGTTCGCCCAAGACTTCACCCGCACCTCTGATCTCTAAGTCATGCATAGCCAAATAGAAACCGCTTCCGAGTTCTTCCATTTCTTTAATAGCTTCAAGTCGCTTCTCGGCGTTTTTGGTCATCGCACCCTCGCCCGGCGTCAGCAAATACGCATAAGCCTGGTGGTGGGAGCGTCCCACGCGGCCGCGCAGCTGATGGAGCTGAGCCAAGCCGAATTTGTCGGCACGATGCATGATGATCGTGTTGGCGTTCGGAATGTCGATGCCGGTTTCGATAATCGTTGTGCAAAGCAGCACGTTGGTGCGCTGAGCATAGAAGTCACGCATGACGCGTTCAAGTTCCCGCTCGTTCATTTGACCATGTGCAACGCCGATACGGGCTTCCGGAAGAAGCTGCTCGAGACGCATGCGGGCGTTTTCAATGGTTTCGACTTCGTTATGAAGAAAGTAAACCTGACCGCCGCGCTTTAACTCACGCAGCACGGCTTCTCGAATCAGAGAGTCGCTTTCACGCTGAACAAAGGTCTTGATGGCCAAACGTTTTTGCGGCGCAGTTGCGATAACGGAGAAATCACGAATGCCTTCCAAAGACATCGATAGGGTTCGAGGAATCGGGGTAGCGGTCAGCGTCAGGATGTCGACTTCAGATCGAAGGGATTTGAGCTGTTCTTTCTGACGAACACCGAACCGATGTTCCTCGTCAATCACAACGAGTCCGAGGTCTTTGAACTGAACTTTATCGGAGAGCAGTTTGTGCGTACCGACGACGATGTCGATCGTGCTGTTTTTGATGCCTTCGATCGATGCGTTCACTTCCTTTGAAGAACGGAATCGGGATAGCTCGGCAATTCTCACCGGCCAGTTGGCAAAACGATCTCGGAAAGTCTGAGCATGCTGTTCGGCCAGCAGCGTTGTCGGGCAAAGAACTGCGACTTGTTTTCCACCCATGACAGCCATAAACGCGGCGCGAAGAGCAACTTCGGTCTTACCAAAGCCAACGTCGCCGCAGACCAAACGGTCCATCGGTTTGTCCGAGATCATGTCGCGGTAAACGGCGTTAATAGCGGCGAGCTGGTCTTCCGTTTCTTCAAAAGCGAAGGCTTCGGAGAACGCTTCGTAATCAGCCAGACTGAATTTGAAAGCGTAGCCCTTGCGGGATTGACGCAGGGCATAAATATTCAGGAGTTCTGCTGCTGTATCGCGTACCTGAAGGGCGGCTTTCTTACGTGCTTTTTCCCAATCGCCCTTGCCCAAGGAGTGCAGAGGAGCGGTTTCTGGATCGGCGCCGGAATAGCGGGAGATCAAATGCAGCTGAGCAACGGGAACATAAAGTTTGGCGTCTTTGGCGTAGTCAATCTGCAGGAATTCTGCTTCTCCGTCCGGCGTGCTCATTGAAGTCAGACCGCGATAGCGGCCGACACCATGATCCAAATGGACGACCGGATCTCCGACTTTAAGTTCGGAGAGGTCGCGAATCATCATCTCGATGTTGCTTTCTCGCTCGGTTCTGCGGCGACGGCGTCTCACCGGACGATCGGAGTTCGAATAAAGTTCTGTCTCCGTCAGAATGGAAATCGGCGGGTTCTCCAGTTCCATTCCGTCGTAAAGCGGACCATAGCAAAGCGCAAAGTTATCTCCGCTCTCTAAGAACTTCTCAAATCCCGGCACCAAAGGCGCTTTCAGCCCGTTCTCTTTAAAGACGTCTGAAATTGTTTCCAGGCGGCCGGCGGAATTCGCCATGACTAAGAGTTTGCGGCCTCGGGCCGAGCAAAGATCCTTGTAGGCCTTAAGCCCTTCGAGGGGATCATCTTTTCTGCGCTCGATGGCAACCGAAGGGAAGTTCGGTGTTGCATTTTCTTTATCGGTTAGCGACAGGCGAGCATAGTTGCCGGCAAGTTCAAAAAATTGAGGCGCACTCAGATAAAGGCGTTTGAAATCTAAAATCGGACGTTCACCGTCAGCGCGAAGGAACTTAGCGCGCTGTTCGGTTTCTTTGTCGAAATGTTCGATGGCGCTGTTGACGTCGTCCAAAAGAATCAGAGAGGCGTCCGAGCCGATGTAATCGAAGAGTGTTTCCGTTTCGTCAAAGAAGAGCGGCAGGTAGTTTTCTACGCCGGGGGCGGCAATGCCGTTTTCAATATCTTTGTAAAGCGTTACTTTGCTCGGATCACCTTCAAAGGTTTCGCGCCAACGGGAGCAGAAGGCAGACCGCGCTTGTTTGTCCATCGGAAATTCATGGGCAGCAAGCAGTCGAATCTCATCAACTTTTTCTACGGATCGCTGATTGTCCGGATCGAACACTCGGATCTCGTCGAGTTCATCGTCAAAAAAGTCGAGTCGATAAGGCTTGGCCGCGCCCATCGGGAAGAGGTCAAGCAAGCCGCCGCGGCTGGCAAACTCTCCGGGTGCGACCACTTGAGAAACATGCTCGTAGCCTCTGGCCACTAATTCAGCACGTAAGTCCGTTGGATCGATGCGGTCGCCCTTGCGGAAGAAGAAGGTTGTTGAGCCGATATAGTTTCTCGGTGCAAGACGCTGGGTCGCAGTGCTGGCAGAAACGATTAAGACGTCGACGGGGTCCTGACGTTTTTGACGATTTAAAAGCAAATACAGTGTCTGAAGGCGTTCACCGACAAGATCGGCGTGAGGGCTCAGCACGTCATAAGGCAAGGTTTCCCAATCCGGAAAAACCGTAAGTTTTAAAGAAGGATCAAACCACGTGACTTCGTCCTGAAGGCGAATGACATCACTTGGGTCGGCGCAAATAACCGTCAGCAGCTTGTTTTGCTTTTTGAGCTGAACCGCGTTTTGCGCGATGGACATGGCAAGCGCACTGCCTGCCGGACATTTTTCTCGATATTTGTCTGAGGGTTTTATTTCTGCAAGAGATTTTCCGATAACGGGTAAAGAATCAAATATCGTTTCTTTCATTGTTGTTAACTCAAAGTATCGAGTATTAAGCACCAGTCCAGCCATGCCTTGCGCTTTTCCTGTGGAGAACGCAGCAGGTAAGAAGGATGATAAGTCACGATGACCTTCCGGGGCTTGCCTTGTACAGTCAAATTGTGCACTTTGCCTCGATAAGGATTGAGTGTTTTAAGATCAGGGAAGAACCAGGACGCGGCGGGTTTCCCCATTGCCACAATGACTTCCGGATCAATCAGTTCGATTTGGCGCTCTAGGAACGGACGGCAGGCCATGGTTTCGGCTTTTTCCGGCGTTGCGTTCAGCGGCGGACGGCACTTCAGCGTGTTGAAAATGCACAAATCCTTCTCGCGGCCCAGCTTTGCTGCCTCAAGGATCTTATCAAGCAATTTGCCGGACGGACCGACAAAGGGCTGTCCCAAACGGTCTTCTTCTGCACCCGGGGCTTCTCCGATCAGCATTAGACGGCAGGGCGGGTTGCCTTGCCCGAAAACAGGATGCAGGCGGCTTGAAGAGATTTCGCAGGCGCGGCAGTCTTGAACGAGCTGCTTTAAGGTTTGCCAATCTGCCGTTGCGATCTGGTGTATACGCGCTTCCGTATAGGCTTCAGGTCGAACGCCGCGGGCTTCGCTGGCACTGCGATAGGCAGGTTTAGCAGCCGGCTCGGGCCGTGTGCTTCTTGGCGGAGGTGCATTACGGTCTGAAATAATCGACGTGACGCGTGAGGGCGTCGTTGCCGGATTGTTGGCGGCAGGTTTCGGGGCGGCCTCAGAAGATTGAGGTGCATGATTGACAAAAGAAGCAGCGGCAGGTGGAGTCGTCGAAGCCTGCGGCTGATAATTCTGAGAAGCAGCCGCGGCCTCCGCCTTGGCCTTTACAGCTTCTTCGGCAGCTTTGGCTAGCTCATCCCGTTCAATCCATTGCGGACCGATCCCGAGCGCTTTCCATATTTCCGACTTCCTTTGATCAAGCACGTTTTATTTCTTCCTATACGCGTGCATCGTGATGGCGTCTTCCCGACCGTTGGGGGCAGGATAGTAGCCCTTGCGTCGGCCCATCATGATGAATCCGAATTTCTCGTAGAGTTTAATCGCTCCGAGGTTGCCGGCTCGAACTTCCAGGAACCAATGCTCGATATTGCGTTCGCGGCCGAGTTTGCTCAGCTCATTCATGAGCATCGTGGCATAACCTTTACGGCGAGACAGCGGATTGACGGCGATGCGAAGCAGTTCGCCTTCGTCAAAAATACTGCTGAAAATCGCATAGCCCTCAAGCTCACCGTCTCTTCTGAGAACCAGACAGGTGTCTTTCTTCAGAGAACCGGAGAATGACGTTCGAGCCCACGGATCATAAAAGATAGAGCGGTCTAGAAGGACAACATCATCGATGTCATCCGAAGTCATTCGGGTGATGAGGAGATTTTCAGCCATAAAGATTCTCAACGGGATTTTTCTGCTTTGCGTTCTTCAATCGTCAATGCGACATGGTCTCGAACGTAAAGCGGGGACGCTTCTGCGGCGTCCACTGTTTTATTTTCTTCAAAATATTTTCGGGCGAGCGGTACGATCATTTGAGCGTTGACGTCGTCCGTAGAAAGAAGTTTCTTAGGAGCGGGATCTCCGATTTCATCGGCGTAGATTCGGAAAGCATTTCCGCACAGGAATTCGGCGCCGTTGTCATCTGCGATCGCTAAAAGTTCGGATGGTTTGCAAAGCGCTGGCGCCGTGACTTCCTTGAATTCATGATTTTCGTAACGGAAGACAGCGCAGTAGCACTCATGCATACGTGCATCGATCGCGGACAAAAGGCGGGAGCCTTCTTCCAATGTTTCATGATGGATGTAGGCGAGCGCGAGCAGGGTGTTGACGGGAATGAGCGGGATATTGAGCGCCCAGCCCAAACCCTGAGCCAAGCCGCAGGCAACGCGCAGTCCGGTAAAGGCGCCGGGGCCGGATCCGAAGGCAATTCCCTGAAGTCCTTCACGGCTGCCGCCTGCAGCAGTCAGACAGCCGCGGATCATTCCGAGAATGACTTTCGTGTGTTTTTGTCCGGGCTCGGATTGAAGGTAAGCCTCACGATCGAAACCGGTGACAGCGACGGAACACAGATTTCCGGAAGACTCAAGACAAAGTAATGCGCTTGCCATACAACACTCCTATAGTGCAGAGTATTTTAGTCGGTCTGTGACTAAGGAGAAACGCGGGCAGAAGCACTCTCTTGGGCGGCAGGCGTGACCTTTTGATCGGCAGCCGCCATACTTTCCATAGCGGACTCCTGAATCGTGACGATGACCATCTGATGATTCAAATCGTTCATCTCAGCGAGTTTTGAAAGGAACTGATCTTCGTACTCGATCTGGGCGGGCGTCTTGAGCATTTTGGAAAGGACAAGCTGTTTGTTCGCCTGACGCACTTGCTCTCTTAACTCGCAGAGCTCTTGTTTTGAGAGGCGCTTGTATAGGACGTAAGGACGATCGTTATCGCGCGCATGCTGATGATTTGTCACAAAACGTTCACGCAAACGGCGTCTTTCCATCTTCGGAAGGAAAGACCGAAGCTCGGCGCGCTCTTCACTGGTCATGAGCCGCCAATGGTAATCACGGTGCCTGGCCGATAACGTCGGCCAAACAGAAGCACGGCCTTCGGCGTCCAATTTATCCCAGTGACATTTGGGAACGTTAGGATTAGAAGCTGCGTTTGGCGCATGCGGGCGAGGAATAGAGCTGTTTTCCTCGGCGGAGGAAGCGTCAATCACGACAGTTGCAGTCGTTTCTGACGGTGACGGATGTCCCGGATTATGAGCAGAACCGACTACGGGCTGCAGCAAGAGCAAAACAACGGGTAGATATCGGATCTCTTTCAAAATAAATGCCTCTTTCTTTTATTTTCATAATCCTATTCAACTTATTGCCCAAAAGGAATAGGGGCATGTAGCAAGAAAACCAAAAAGAGGATAAATTTTGTAGCATCATGTAATTTGTAAATCTTCCGACAGGAGATGCTATGCAAGAATCAGAGACATTGAGAAAAGACGGCGGAGCCCTCAGCAACAAGCGTCCTCCGCGCATCCTCGTGGTTGACGACGACAGCCGCTTACGCGATTTGCTTCGTCAATTCCTTACAAATAACGGTTTCCACGTATCTGTGGCAGAAAATGCCGAACAGATGAATCGTCTGTGGCTAAGAGAACGTTTTGACGCCGTGGTTTTGGACGTCATGATGCCGGGCGAAGACGGAATTTCCATACTGAAGAGAATCCGTGCTTCCAATGACACAACGCCGATCCTGATGCTTACCGCTAAAGGAGAAGACATCGATCGAATCTTGGGCCTTGAATTGGGCGCCGACGATTATCTCCCGAAACCCTACAATCCCCGCGAACTGCTGGCCCGTCTGCATGCCATTCTGCGCCGCAGAGAGCCGGTTGATCCTCCCGGAGCTCCGAGCAAAGAAGATGAAGTCGTTCGTTTCGGCAACTTCTCTCTTGATCTGGGTACTCGCAAACTTTCTAAAGGCGATGAAGAAATTCCGCTTACAACCGGTGAATTTGCGGTTCTCAAGACATTTGCACGTCATCCGAGAGTTCCGCTTTCCCGCGACAAGCTGATGGAAATGGCCCGCGGCCGCGAATACGAAGCCTTTGACCGTTCTTTGGACGTTCAGGTTTCTCGTTTGCGTAAAATTATCGAACCTGATCCTTCCAAACCTCGTTATCTCCAGACAGTTTGGGGCTTAGGCTACGTGTTTATTCCTGACGGCGCTTCCGACGCTCAGGATAAGAAATAATTTGTGATCGGAAAGTGAGGCAATATGGCAGACAAGGCCGGCAAGGAGGGCTTCGGTTCGCAGTTTTTTTCCGGGTTGTTTTGGAAAACTTTCGGAGCGCTCTTTATTCTGGTGCTGACCAGCGTCTGCGCTTGGCTCTACGGCTTGGCTGTCTTGAATGAGGCGCCGCGAGCCCAAGCTGCCTCACTGCGAATTACCGCAATTACGACACTGACCCGCTATGCGCTGATCAGTGCCGATACGAGTTATCGTTTTGACCTCATCATGGCATTGGCTCAGCGTGAGGGCCTGACGATACTCCCGAAAGAACCGTACGACCGTATTGTTCCGCTGGAAAGCGACAGTCTCAACGATCTGATTCTTGATAATGTCCGTTCGTCTTTGGGCAAGAAGACCATTCTTGCTCAGAGCCTGAACGGCATTCCCGGTTTATGGGTCAGTTTCGAGATCGATGGGGACGAATATTGGATCCGAGCAGAACGAACGGCCGAAAACCCTCGATTGGGTGCCAACTGGATGTTTTGGTTCGCAGGGATGCTGCTCATCTGCGCCCTGTTTACGGTACTTTTAACCAGCCGTTTGATTGACCCTCTCGCAAAACTCAGTGAGTATGCGCGAGAGCTCGGCCGCGGCGTTTTCCCGCAGCCGCTGCCTCTCGACGGTCCGAGTGAAATCCGTGAAGTTAACGAAAGCTTTAACGTGATGGTCTCAGACCTGAAGCGCTTGGCGAGCGACCGCGAGCTTCTGCTCGCAGGCGTCAGCCACGACCTTCGTACACCGATTACCCGATTAAGACTTGAAGTTGAATTGGCTCCGCTTTCCGAAGAGACGCGAGAAGCCATGTGCAGCGATCTTGATCAGATGGAAAGCATCGTTAAGCAGTTCATGGCATACGTCCGACAGGGCGAGGCCGAACTTGAAGTCGTCAATATTTCCGATACCGTCAGGCATGTGATTGCCGCCAATCGTGTAGCCTCACAGCCTGATATTCAGCTTCTTACTTCGATTGAAGACGGTTTGGAAGTCCGCGCCAATCCGACGGATTTAGCGCGTGCTGTTCAAAACATGATTGTCAATGCCGGCAAGTACGGCCGCAGCTCCGACGGCATTCTCCGTCTGTCCATTACGCTTCACTATTTGAAGAAGCGAGGAGCAGCCGAATTGATTGTTGCCGATGACGGCAAAGGTCTTCCGGAAAGCGATTTAGAACGCGTTCTGCGTCCGTTTGAGCGCGGCGATACTGCCCGCGGAAATGCCTCAGGGACAGGATTGGGTCTGTCTATTGTCAACCGCGTCGCTAAGGCCGGCGGAGGTTCCGTCCGCTTAGCCCAGAATATTCCGAACGGTTTGAGCGTTCAGATGACGATTCCGGTGGTTCCGAAGGCCTCCGTCGTCAGAAAACTTACCGAAGGCAAGGAAACGCCCGAAAAGGCTGATTAAGCACGGGCCTCAAGCAGGATGACCGCTTGAGCCACAATCCCTTCTTCTTTTCCCTCAAAGCCGAGCTTTTCGTTGGTCTTGGCTTTGACGTTCACGCAGTCGACGGGAAGCTGCAATATAGCAGCCAAAGAAGAATTGATCTGGTTCATGAATGGGGCAAGTTTCGGTTTCTGAGCAATGATTGTGCAGTCTACATTCACCGGTTTCCAGCCTTTATCCCACACTTTTTTCAGCGCTTCGGAAAGCAATTTGGTGCTGTCGGCGCCCTTATAAGCCGGGTCGGTGTCCGGAAAGTGCCTGCCGATGTCGCCCATGGCAGCAGCCCCGAACAAAGCATCGGTGACGGCATGCAGCAGAACATCGGCATCGGAGTGTCCGTCCAAGCCTAGAGAATGCGGAATCTGAACGCCGCCTAAAATCAACGGACGTCCTTCGACCAAACGGTGAACGTCATAACCCTGGCCGACTCTGATTTTGCAGTTACTCATTATTTTCCTTTTCTTTGCGAGCTAAAAAGATGGCTCGTGCGAGCCAGAGGTCCATCGGGCGCGTGACTTTAATATTGGTCGGAGTGCCCTCGACCAGCGCTGGATGCTTTCCGACAAATTCCATGGCGCTTGCCTCGTCCGTGACGGCCGATCCTGCTTCATTCATGGCGCGGGTTAATTCGCCGACTGGGAAACACTGCGGGGTCTGAGCAGCCCACAAACCGTCTCGACTCACGGTGCAGGCGATTGTGCCGTTTTCGCCTTCTTTTTTAAGAGTGTCATTGACCGGAACGGCAAGTATGGCGCTTTCCTGATGTCTTTGGCAGTAATCCATCAGCTTGGTGACATCGGATGTTAGCAGGCAGGGACGGGCCGCATCATGGACTAACACCCAGTCCGAAGACTTCAGGTTAGAAAACAAGATGCCGTTTTTAACGCTGTCGGCCCGTGTCTGTCCTCCTACACGTGCGATGCGGACGCGGGGATCTTCAAATACAAGTCTCTGACCGATTATGTCGGCTGGTGAAATGACGACCACGAGCTCTTTAATGCGAGGCTCGTCGAGGAGTACTTGAACCGAGCGTTCCAGCATCGTTTTGCTGCCGATAAGTTCATATTGTTTCGGGCTGCCGGTGCCCATTCTTGAACCGACTCCCGCTGCGACGACGACTGCGCCGAAGACGGGTTCTTCCTTGTCCGGATTCATAGTTCAACCAAGAATTAAAGTTGGGTAATAGTTTAGAGCAAACCGTGAGACGGTACTTAATCGCTCGTCGGCTCAAAATCCGCAGAAGCATCAAGCTCTTGAATGCTGTGGCTTCTCGGCGGAACGTACTGAAATTCAGCATGCTCGGACGTCCTTTCAAGGAGCGCCGCTTCTCGTCCTGCAATTCTGCCGAATACCACGGCATCGGTTAAGCCGATGCCGCCTAAGCGGTCTTTTCCGTGAACACCGCCTGAGGCCTCACCGGCAACGTAAAGGCCGGCAATGGGTTCTTCGGAGGTATTTAAGACTTGAGCTTTTTCATTGAACTTGAGTCCGCCGCAGCAATAGTGAACGCCCACTCTTTCCTGGCCGACGTAAAAAGGCGGATAACTGATGGTCTGCAGCATAACTTTCTTGCCGAAATCCTCGTCCACGCCTTTGAGAACAAAGTCGTTGTATCTGGTAACGGTTTCTTCCAGAGTCTCTGCCGGACAGCCGATGAAGGCAGCGACCTGACAAAGAGAATCAAATTTTTTAACCGCCCCGTCGGCGAGTTTGTTCTCAAGAGACAAACCTTTTTTGGACTGGGAGTCAGTGATCACCCACATTGCTCTTTGAGGCTGCTTCAAGAGTTCGGCAAGCACGTCTCCGTGAGACGCCCCTTCATTGACAAACCGAAGACCGTTTTTGTTCAGATAGATGTCTGCGCCGGTGTAGTCGACTAGGCGACCGCCAAGAAAGCAAATCCTTTGAATCTTATCCAAATCAACCGTAGCTGCGTGGAAGGGCTTGGTAAATTCCAACGCATCGCCCCAAGCTCCGTCAAGATATCTTCCTCCGGGATTCGCTGTCGAGGGCATAAGCGCCGAGATTTCAGGATTGAATTTGCGGCATAAAGCGTTGTTTGCCGAATATCCTCCGGTTGCAATAACCACGGCATTGCCGCGGATGTAGATCACTTCATGGTTTTTGCTTTTAACAACGACACCGTTGACGTTGCCGGAAACCGGATCCTGAAGAAGGTCGGTGACCGGCTGGTCATACAAAAAGCGGACGCCGCGTTCGCGTGCTCTCTGATTGAGTTTGAATATGTAGTGAGAACCGGTGAAACCTTGGATCGTTCTGAAAGCGTAGGCCGAGGGAGAGCCGACGGCGACATAAGGTTCCGGGTTCCAAACCAGGCCGTGCGTTTCCAGCCAATCCATGGCCGCCTCACTCTCAGAGAGCAAAAGCCGAGCTAAATCTTTATTGCCGAGTCCGCCTCCGACTTCCATCATTTCTTCCAGAACAGCGTCTACCGATGTATGGATTCCAAGTGGTTCAAGCCGCTTCGGGGAAACGGCTAAGAAGGAGCCGGTTGATAAGCGCGAGTGGCCGCCGAGTACGGGAAGCTTTTCAATAACGAGGATGCGATCGGCACCGTTTTCAGAAGCGGATAAAGCGGCAGACAAACCCGCTAAGCCGGAGCCGATTACAATGACATCCCATTGCTGTCCGAGGTTCATGGGAGCCTGAGCAAAAGAGATGGCGGGAGCCGCAGCTAAAGCGCTCAAACTCGTCAAGCCGGCGAGAAACTCTCTTCTGATCATTTCGCGGAAGCTTCGTTAAGCAGGATGAGCGCACGCGTGATTTCGGCGACAGAATCCATTGCAAGTTTTTCGGAGGCTCGGCTTCGATGCATTTTGATCGTAGGCACAGAGAGTTCGAGACGGTCGGCAATTTCTTTATTGGTCAGCCCCTCGGCGACCAGAGACAGGACTTCTTTCTCTCGGTTGGTGAGTTGCCGATAGCGGCGCTTTAATGCATTTAATTCGTTGGCTTCTTCCGCTCGTCTGATGCCCAGCTTTACTGCACGGGTGACTTCTTGGTTCAGCCGCTCAGGATCGACAGGCTTTTCCAAGAAGGTCAGGGCGCCTTTGCTCATGGCGTTCACTGCCATTTGAATGTCGCCGTGTCCGGAAAGGAAAATCAGCGGGAAATGAGCAAAGCCGCGCTCAATGAGCGTTTCCTGCACTTCAAGCCCGGTCATCTGCGGCATGCGCACATCTAATACGGCGCAGCCGGGAATACTGAGGTTGTCGCGGACCAAAAACTCCGTCGGAGAGTTATAAGCAGCCACTTTCCAGCCGAGGGCCTCCAGCAGGATCTTGGTAGAAAACAATAAACTTTCGTCGTCGTCGACGAGGCGGATCAAGGTATGTTCTTTATTCATTGATTTTTTTCTCCGGATCTTTGGTCGCTAAACGATCAATCATAAGTTCAGCGCGTACGCCGCCTTTTGTCAGGCGTTCAAAGTGCAGCGACGCCGAGTGCATATCGGCGATCTCACGCACAATGGAAAGACCCAATCCCAGGCCTTCAGGCTTGGTGGACTCAGCGGCGTGCTCCAATCGTGTGAACTGCTCGTCGCTTAGGACCAGACCGTTATTCCAAACGGTGACCTTCCAGCGTTTGCCTGCCGGCTCTAACGAAACGCCGAGCTTGGGTCTGCCGGACTCTTTACTGGCAGCTGCGGCATTTCGGATTAAATTCAAAATTAAAAGTTCCAAGGAAAGAGGATCGGCTAAAACCGGCGCTGTGGCCACATCCGTTCGGAAGGGAACTGCTGTTTTTGCCTCTTCCTGCTGATGGAAAGTGCGGATCGCCTTTTCTACGATTCGAACTAAATCGTATTCGATATGTGCAGGCTGCTCTTTTTTTGCAAATTTGCGCACCGAATCCACGATACGGGAAATGCGTCTGGTTTCCGCATCCATATTCTCGACGACGGTCTTGGTTAATGGGTCTTCTGCCATTTTGTCGTTCAGTCGCAGTTTCAAGACGGCTGCATAGTTCAGCAGTGCGCCTAGGGGCTGTTTTAACTCATGCGCAATGATGTTGGACATCTGCGAAATAACGCCTGAACGCTCGATATGAGAGAGCCGTTTGCGGCCGAGGACGGCCTCTTGTTCTGCGGCGTTCTTGGCTTCCAGTGCACCTTTGAGCTCTGCCGTCCGTTTGTTGACCAAATGATGGACGCGCAGCTCGTTGCCGATTAAAAACAGCAGGATCGTTAGCAGGATCAGTAGCTCAGTTTTATACCGTTGAAGAAGGGCGCCCAAAGAGTAGTCCCTGAGGTTCTCGTACATACCGAACTTCAGATCTTTCATCAGTCGGAGCACTTCCGTGTAATCGTAACCGGCAGCCCATTCGTTGCCTTGGAAAGGCGACATCGTAAAGAGGGTGCGAACGACGTCTTTGACGATGTCGTCAGGTGCGTTCGCCAGCGAAGAAATCACAATGCCGGGATAAAGCGCACGAGTAGAGCGGCGGCAGTAGAAGGGCGACTCATCCTTGGCATTATCGTAAGGCTCGATCACTTTCAGTGAACCCGGAGCCACGAAGCCTACTCCTTCGTAAGCCTCAAGAAGGCAAGTCGGAAGAATACCCACGTCGCTCGATCCGGCAAGAACTTCTTCTACGGCTCCGAGGTGACGTTCACGGGTGAATCGTTCGCTTCCGAAGAAACGGTTCGGAGCGTAGCCGTGCTCCTTGAGTTCTCCTAACGCTGCCCACCATTCGCTTAAATTTTCGTTGTTGGCCGCAGCAACGCGTTTGCCCTTCATATCGGCGATGGTGTTGATGTCGTTTCGGTCAGCGCGTGTAATAAACACTGAACCCACAGACGCACTGGTCTTAGAAGAGAAAACCGACTTCAAAGCAGCAATGTCGTGAGCGTTCAATTGGGGAATCGCCGCAAGCTGAAGATAAATCTCGCTCGGAGCAAAGAGTAAATGAGGCTTCAGGACATTGATTTCTTCTAAGAAATCGTGGTTTGAAATATCAAAAAGCTTGAATCGGTATTTGTGCCCGAGCTGTGACTTTAGAAAATCGAAAGTAGGGTAGACGGCGTGCTCAGTGGTTTCAGACGGCAGGATTCCGATGTAGGCGACTCTGACTTCCCGAAGCTGAGTCGGTTCCTCCGCCTGAAGCGGATGAGCCGCCAGCAGCGCGCCGGCGCATAAAGAAAGCCAGAGTTTCCTAAACAACATCAAATCCTTGGGTGAAAGTGGTGAACTTATTATCTAAAAGGCTCGCGTTCAAAGAAAGTCGAGAAAACGAGCATGACGGCGTATCTCAATTGTCCGAGAACCGCAGTTCCGGACAAAACAAAGCCGCCTCGAAAGGCGGCTGCATGCGGTTGATCTATATATTAGCCTGGGAACTTATCCAGATCGAAGAAGATCTTGCTCTGTTCCAGACGAGACTTCGGACGAGTACGGTTGTGGTCGTCTTCGGCGTCGTAGCCCAAGGTCACGACGAGGACGGAATGCACACCGTAGTTATCAAGATTCAGGAGTTTATCCATCTTGTCTTCATCGAAACCTTCGATCGGTGTGGAATCAATGCCGAGGGAGGCGGCGCCGTAAAGCAATGCTGTCATTGCGATATAGGCCTGCTTAGTTTCCCAGTTGAGAGTTTGGCCGGTACGTTCACGCAGATCAATAAAGAATTTTCTGGATTCGAAGCATTCTTTGGCAATTTCTTCGTTGGCAATGCGGCCGTCTTTGATTTCCTGGTCGAGAAGGGTGTGCTGGAATTTGTCGTCCAAACCCTTTCTGACGGCGATCACGATAAAGTCGGAGCAAGTGTCGATGCGGTTCCAGTTGAAGTCGGCAATTGCCGGACGAACGCGTTTCTTGGAATTGTCGCTTGTGCCCCAAAGGAAGACCCAAGGCTGGCTGTTGACGGAAGAAGGAGAGAGCTGAAGAATTGTCTTTAATTTTTCGACGTCATCACGAGGAATCTTTTTGTTGACATCGAATTTTTTAGCGGTAAAACGCTGTTCGGAAAGCTTTACGAAATCCATTATCGCGTCCTTTAAAAATCTTTAGTTTGAGAATAATCCAAGGAAATATAACAGTCTAATCATCCAAAAGTAAGACTGGAAGTCTCTGACATCTCAAAAAAAACATTGATGTTATGAATTCGGCCGCTAATCGACAAAATCATTAATACCAATGGCCAAGAAGGAATTACACTAAAGAAGTTGTGCAGCGTTAAATTTATATGAAAAAGATTTTGGTGACCGGCTCCAACGGCTATATCGGAAACGCCTTGGTGCTGGCTTTGTTGAATCGGAAAAAAGAATTTACCGTGCGGGCAGCTGCCCGCAGAGGTTCGATTCTTAATTCCAAGTCCTTTGAGACGGTTCGGCTCGGAAGCCTGGAAGAAAGTCTGGACTACGTTGAAGCCTTTAAAGGCTGCGACGTCCTGATCCATTGCGCTTCCCGCGGTTCGATGCGCGGTCACGAGGGCTGGCTCGACGAAGCTGCGCTGCACAGAATTAATGTCTTAGGGACGGTTCACATGGCGCGCGAAGCGCACCGCGCCGGCATCAGCCGTTTCATTTTCCTAAGTTCTCTGCAGGTGAACGGTCCCGAGACCCCGGCCGGGAAACGTTTCTATGCTGACTCTTTGCCTCGGCCGAAGTCTCCGATCGGCAAAGCGCTCCTGGAAGCAGAAAAAGAACTGACTCGTGTCGGCGAAGAGACGGGCATGGAAATTGTGATCGTCCGTCCTCCGCTGATTTACGGTCCCGACTGCCAAAACCTCTTCGGCGAAGTCAAGATCATGGTGGATTACTGTCTGCCGCTTCCGCTGAGATCCTGCAAGAGAAACCACCGTTCTTTAGTCGGAATCGACAACCTTGTTGATTTTCTTATTTGCTGCGCGACACATCCGGATGCCGCCAACGAAACCTTCTTGGTTAGTGACGGTGTCGATCTTTCGACGCTCAATATTTTTAAGCTGCTGGCTAAAACGCACCATCGGCCGTGTCTGCTGTGGCCATTTCCGCCGATCCTTGTCCGACTGTTTAACAGTTACATCGGACGTCAGGCTTGGGAAGAGTTCTTCTTCCAGAGCCAAGTGGCCGACATTCATAAAGCTCAGCTGGTTCTCGGCTGGACTCCTCCGCTTTCGGTTGAACAGTCCTTCCGCCGCTCTTGGGACGAGAATTTTTATCTCGGTTCTCATACGAGCTCGAAATAGCCTTCCTTTTTGAATTTGTTTCTCCGATTGTTTTAGATTAATCGTCTCGGAGAAGGATTGAGATGACGACTCTTTTGCAAATTCTTGCGGCGACGCTTTTGTCGTCGATTTTGTCCATTGTTTTAGCGGGACTGATCAGCTTTAAGTTTCTTGACCGGTACATGAGCAAGATGCTCTGTATTTCGGCCGGTCTTTTGCTGACAGTAGCCTTTACGCATTTGCTTCCTGAAGCCTTTGAGATTCACGAGAATGCGGTTTCGGTCGGCTGGACGCTGCTGGTCAGCGTTTTATTTTTGTTCTGTCTTGAGTTCGCTCTGAGTCATCAGCATCACGGTCATGTGAACCCTCCGGAACACACCATTTCCGAGTACATCAAAGGAAGCCAAAAGAGAAGTTCCGGCGCCGGCAACGCCATCTTGATCGGGGATGCATTCCATAACTTTACCGACGGTATTTTGATTGCCAGCGCCTTTATGGTGAGCTCGGGCCTTGGCTGGGTGACGGCCTTGGCGATTTTGGCGCACGAGATTCCGCAGGAAGTAGGCGACTTTATGGTTCTGCTTCATTCGGGATTTGAACGCTCAAAAGCGCTCCTTTGGAACGTAATTTCCGGCCTTACTTCCATGCTCGGCGGTATCGCAGGCTACTTCCTCTTAGACCGAGTCGAATGGATGGTTCCTTATGCATTTGCCATCGCGGCAGCGAGCTTTATTTACATTGCTCTGTCTGACCTGATGCCGGAAATTGCTCATCAGGAAAAACCGGAACGTTTTTACGTTCAGTTATTCTTCATTCTGATCGGTGTTGCCATGGCTGTTTTGGCAACCGGAGGTCTGCACGAACATTGATCTGAAGCAGTCATCAGACGCAAAAAAGCCGCTCTCAATCATTACTTTGATTCGGAGCGGCTTTAATTATTAGACAATTACTTTCCGGTTGCTACCGGATTAGCGTCATCGTCAATCCACTGGCTCCATGAGCCAACATAAAGTTTCGATCCGTAAAGACCGCTTAAATCCATTGCAAAGAGGTTCGCGGAAGCATTGACACCTGAACCGCAGGAATTGATCACTTTGTCCGGTGCGCGGCCGTCCAGCAGCTTCAGAAATTCCTCACGCAGAACAGGGGCAGGTTTGAATCTTCCATCGGGAAGAAAGTTCTCGGAACCCGGGCGGTTGACAGCGCCGGGAATGTGGCCGGCTTTGTGGTCGATCGTTTCGCCTATGCCCTGGAAGCGTAGAGCAGGGCGTGCGTCCACTTCTAAGTATTCCTTCGTCTTCAAATTGTCCTGAACGGTTTCCATCGGAACGGGGACTTCGAGCGGCTCAAGCTCAGGAATCTTTCCGTCCTTTAACGGCTCTGTCGGCTTGTCCGTTACCGGTAGATTTTCTTCTTTCCAAGCGGTCATGCCACCGTCTAGGACGCAGACATTTTCCAGGCCCAGCCAGCGGAGCTCATACCAAAAGCGTGTTGCAAAGCCGAGGCCGCCCTGATCATAAAGAACAACCTGACGATCGGGACGGATGCCGAAATATTCCATGGATTGGCGGAATGTTTCTCTGCCCGGCATCGGATGGCGTCCGGTTCCCTGCGCTACTTTTCCGGTGACATAGCGGTCAAAGTCTACGAGTACAGCGCCCGGAATGTGCTCCTTGGCGTAAAGCTTGATACCGAGCTCCGGATCGGGAATGCTGCAGGAGCAGTCAAGAATGATGATGTTACGGTTTCCGCTGACTTTTTGATTCAGCATGAAAGCATGCAGCTCACGAGGCTCAATTAAAGTTGTGAAAATCATGAAACACCTCTGTTAAACGATTCCTCGATTTTAGGCTTCATTACAAATATTTGAAGGTAAGGCGGCAATGAATGAGTACACTTGAGCGCTTGAACGATTTTTGTGCAAATAGGCTCAAAATCTCATGTTTGACGCCTCAGCTTGAGTGAAAAGGGCTTAAATACCGAGATATGCCTGTAGGATTGTCAAAAAGTTGTTCGCTAACGTCTAAATGAGCGAAAATGCTCATGATACAAACAAATATAAGGATTATCGGAAATGGGAGAAAAGGCCCCTGAAATTTCTTCTCTGTCTTTTGAAGAAGCTCTTAAGGAACTGGAAGCCTTGTCGCAGCGCCTGTCTCAAGGCGGTCTGCCTCTGGAAGAATCTGTTGAAGCTTATGCCCGCGGCTCTGAACTGCGCAAACACTGCAATGACTTGTTAAAGCGCGCAGAAGACAGAGTACGTGAACTGGATCAAAAGTTCGGCAATCAGCAGGATGATGACGAACCTGAAGAAACCCCGGTAAGCCGCCGTTCCCGTCGAAATGACGACGATATCCCTTTCTAAGAAGTTATGACTGTTGCTTTTAAAGATTGGGTAAAGGCTTGCCAGCAGAGGGTTGAAAAAGCAGCTGAAAATAATCTTCCTCAGGAAGCTCTTATTCCCCAAAAACTCCATTCGGCTATGCGCTACTCCGTCATCGGAGGAGGTAAGCGCGTGCGTCCGCTGCTTGTTTATGCCGTCGGACAAATATTTGATGCCGATCCCGAAAACCTGGACCTTACGGCCTTAGCTGTTGAATGCGTCCATTCTTATTCCTTGATTCACGATGATCTGCCGTGCATGGATAACGACATACTGCGCCACGGTAAGCCCACTACTCATGCGGCTTTTGGTGAAGCAGTGGCCATGCTTGCAGGCGATGCACTCCAGCCGGAAGCCTTTCTGTTCTTAGTCAGAACGAAGCTGCCTGCTGAGCAGAGAATTAAGCTCCTCGAGCTTTTGGCCTACGCATCTTCCACGCGAGGCATGTGCGGAGGGCAAGCGATTGACCTGAGCGTCGTCGGCAATCAGAAGATGACGATTGAAGAGCTGCGCCTAATGCACTCGATGAAAACGGGGGCGCTCCTTAAGGCCTCCATACTTCTGGGTGCGTTTGCCGGAAAAAAGACTCCTTCACAGCACGATCTTTCGCAGCTTGAGGTTTATGGAAATGCTATCGGTTTGGCTTTCCAAATCGTCGATGACATTTTGGATGTCGTCGGCGATACGGCTGAGCTTGGTAAAACAGCCGGTAAGGATGCTTTAGAAGATAAACCGACTTACGTCAGCCTGCTTGGCCTGGAAAAAGCCAAAGAACTTGCTGAAGAACAATATTTAGTTGCCGCCAAAGCCGTTGAAGGGCTCAGCGAAGGTCTGAGCGGCAAAGAGCGCTTAATCGAAATCGCTGATTTCATCATCAAAAGGACACACTAAGAAGTAACCGGCGATGAGTACCATTCTCGAAACTATTAATTCTCCGGCTGACCTAAAAAAATTGTCGATGCCGGAGTTAAAGCAGCTTGCAAACGAACTTCGTACTTTCATTATCGATAACGTTTCCAAGACGGGCGGACACCTTTCGTCTTCTTTGGGAACCGTCGAGCTGGCTATCGCCATTCATTATGTTTTTGATACGCCGGAAGATCGATTAGTTTGGGACGTCGGCCATCAGGCTTATGCACATAAGATCCTGACAGGACGTCGGGACCGAATGCCGACACTGCGCCAGTACAAAGGCCTGTCGGGATTTCCGAAGCGTTCGGAAAGTCCCTATGACTGTTTCGGGACAGGACACTCGTCAACTTCCATCTCTGCGATTTTAGGTATGGCCGTCGCGGCAAAGACCTTAGGAAAGAAGGATCGGAGTCACATCGCAGTGATCGGCGACGGTGCAATGACCGCAGGTATGGTGTTTGAGGCCTTAAATTGCGCGGGCGACATGAAGGACCTTCGCCTGCTGGTGATCCTCAATGATAATGACTGTTCCATTTCTCCTCCGGTCGGAGCCTTAAAGAATCACTTTACACAGCTGATGAGCGGACAGTTCTACGCTCAGGCGCGAGACATCGGTAAAGCGATTGTGCGTCCGTTTCCGAAACTTTTCGATTTGACCAAACGGGCCGAAGAGTACAGCAAGGGCATGGTTGCTCCGCACTCCACGCTGTTTGAAGAATTCGGGATGAACTACCACGGTCCGATTGACGGACATGACCTCGAAGTGCTGATTCCGGTGCTTCAGAACATGAAACAGCTCAACGGACCGCTGGTGCTTCACGTTGTGACGCAAAAGGGCCACGGTTATGCGCCGGCTGTCGACAATCCGACCAAGTATCACGGTATCTCGCCGTTTGATTCAAGCAAAGGTATTGTTCCGTCTTCGCATGCAAAGACGTATACGGAAGTTTTCAGCGATTGGCTGCTGGACATTGCGCGTAAGGATCCCCGCGTCATCGCAATTACACCTGCGATGAAGGAAGGTTCAGGCTTAGTCGCTTTTGCTAAAGAGTTTCCGAGCCGCTTCTTTGACGTCGCGATTGCCGAGCAGCATGCTGCTACATTTGCAGGTGGCCTCGCTGCCGAGGGACTGAAACCCGTTTGCACTTTCTATTCGACTTTTTCTCAAAGAGCTTTTGACCAAATCGTTCACGACGTGGCCATTCAGGATCTTCCGGTTCTGTTTCCCCTGGACCGCGGCGGTCTGGTCGGGGCAGACGGTGCAACGCACCACGGTTCCTTTGATCTTTCGTTCCTGCGCTGCATTCCGAACCTTGTCATCATGGCGCCCTCAGATGAGAACGAATGCCGCCAGATGCTTTACACGGGTTATAAGCTAGATCATCCGGCTATTGTTCGTTATCCGAGAGGCAAAGGACCCGGCGTACCGGTTGAGAAGGAAATGCATGAACTTCCGCTCGGCAAGGCTCGCCGAGTGCGCACCGGAACTGCGCCGAAGGGTTCCAGAGTTGCGATGCTGGCTTTCGGAAGCATGCTTGCGGAGGCAAAAGCGGTTGCTGAAAAAATTGATGCCACCGTGTACGACATGCGTTTTGTGAAGCCGGTCGACGCTGATGCGATCGAAGAAGCTGCAAAAAATAATGATCTTTTAGTGACTCTGGAGGAAAATGTCATCATCGGCGGCGCCGGTGATGCGTGCCTTGAAGTTTTAGCCGCAAAAGGTCTTCTTGCGGATGTCCTTCAGATCGGGATCCCCGATCGTTTCATCCAGCAGGGAGATAACTTACATCTTTACCAAGAATGCGGTATGGATGAAGAATCGATTTTGAATAAGATTGAAGAACGTCTCAAAAGAGTAGAGTAATTTTGGAGCCTTCTTATGGAGCTCAAGACTGACGAACAAATTAAAAAGCTCAATACCTTCGGTGTTGACGCAAAAGCGAGGAACTTTGCCGAGATCCGTTCCATTGAGGATTTAAAACAGGCAAGAGAACATATCCACCAGCAGCCTCAGGACTTTATGGTCATCGGAGGCGGCTCCAATGTTTTGTTTAGGGATGACTATCCCGGCTTTCTGCTGCGGATGATGATTCCCGGTTTTGAGAAGATTAAGGAGGACGAAGAGCATTACTTTGTTCGCGCCGGCGCCGGAGAAATCTGGCACAGTTTCGTCCGCAAGATGCTTGATGCCGGAATGCCCGGTCTTGAGAACCTCGCTTACATTCCCGGCACCGTCGGGGCGGCTCCGATTCAAAATATCGGTGCATACGGCTTAGAAGCAGCTGAATTTATTGAATCCGTCGAGTGCTTTGATATGAATTCCGGCGAGCTGCTGACGCTGACGAATGAAGAATGTGACTTCGGCTATCGTCATTCGACATTCAAAAAGCCGGAGAATCGTCATTTAGTCATCACTGCGGTTACGTTTAAGCTCTCCAAAAATTGGGTTCCCAATACTTCTTACAAAGCGCTTGCCGAAGAGATCGAGATCAACAGCTTCCCCGAACTTTCCCCTCAGGACGTCTATTCCTGCGTGATTTCGCTGCGCCGCAGAAAACTTCCCTCGCCGGTGAAGTTCGGAAACGCCGGAAGCTTCTTTAAGAATCCTGTTGTCGACAGGGAGACCTTTACAAGTCTTCTTCGCACGAACCCGTCTTTGGTTTCTTATCCTTTGGCCGGAGGCCGTTTCAAGCTGTCTGCGGCATGGCTGATCGACAACGCGGGTCTCCGCGGTTATCGCATGGGCGACGTCGGCGTATGGGAAAAGCAGCCGCTTGTTCTCGTGAATTATGGGCAGGCGACCGGCGAAGACATCTACGCAATGGCGCAGGACGTGCGGCTGCGCGTCAAGAACTGTTTCGGCGTTAAACTCGAGCCGGAAGTTGCGATGGTCTAAGCGGTCTCGTTTCCGAAGGCTGAGAACCTGCGGTACTAATCCTGCCAGTCCTTTTTTGCAAAGCCAAGGGAGGGGCCTAGACGGTCCAAGAGTTCCTTGGCTTTTTCAATGCCATCGTTTGTGAGGACTCGAGAATGTTTACGCATGCATTTTGGTTTTTCGATGAAGCCGTCCTCAACTAATCGATCCATTGCGGTCCAGTCATGGCTTTTCCAGGACATACGAACTTCCGGCTTATCTTCTTCGGTAAAGGAAGTCAGGTAAAGAAGAGCCAGCGTGAGCTCGTCGATTAATTTGTCGCGTTCCGTTTTTTCCAAGACAATCTCCTCCAATTCACGAGACATTCAGTCTAATCTTCAAGACTTTTGTTCATAAAATGAGGAGGCCATTTCGGTCGCCACCGCAGTGGTAGACGATCTTGAGTTTGCGCTAAGAAGAACGTCAATCTCCCCAATCTTCTTTTTTGAAACCAAGTGAAGGACCAATTTGCTCCAGTAGCTCTTTGGCTTTCTCAACACCTTCGTCGGTCAAGTAACGAGTGTAGTTTTTTCTGTTGTGCGGAGGAACCATGAAACCGTCCTCTGCAAGATCGTCTAATGCCGTCCAATCATGCGTCTTCCAGGCCATACGGACATTAGGACATTGCTTTTCGGTGAAAGATGTCAAATAAAGGAGCACAAGCGTCAACTCTTCAGTCAGCTTTTCTCTTTGGGATCTTTCCATAGATACCTCCGACAAATTGGTTTTTCTTAGTTTAGTTGCATCCGATAAATTCAGGAAGTATTGAATGCGATAGAACGTCAAAAAGCCTCGAGAGCGGAATACTTTCGAGGCTTTCAAAATGCTTTAACAGAAGCTAAACGTCTTCAATTCTGCCTAAAAGCAAATATTCCATCAGTGCTTTTTGAAAGTGCAAGCGGTTTTCAGCCTCGTCCCAAACGACAGACTGCGGTCCGTCGATGACTTCGGAAGAGACCTCTTGCCCGCGGAAGGCGGGAAGGCAATGCATGAATAAAGCGTCTGGTTTTGCCGCTTTCATGACCGTTTCATTCACTTGCCAGCGAGCCGATTTGGATTGCCGTTTGGCTTGATTTTCGTCGTAACCGCAAGATCTCCAATTGTCCGTGGTCACAAGGTCGGCGCCTTCTGCGGCCTCTTCCGGAGATAGGAAAAAGTCATAGCAGTCATCGTTATCCGGAACTTGTGTCGGATTGATCGAGTATCCCGGGGGCGCCGAAATATGCACCTTAAATCCGAGAATGGAGGCTGCGTAAAGCCAGGAGTAGAGTACGTTGTTCGCGTCTCCGATCCAAGTCACGACGGTGCCCTTAATTGAACCCCGTTTTTCTATGAAGCTCATGATGTCGCCCATGACCTGGCAGGGATGACTGTCGTTGGTCAGGCCGTTGATGACCGGCACCTCCGACTCTTTCGCAAATGCCTCTAATCGGCTATGAGGGCCTGTTCGGATCATGACAAGGTCAACCATACGGGATACGGCTCGAGCAGTGTCCTCAATGGTTTCTTCATTTTTCAGCTGAGTTTCGCTCGTGTTCAGGTAAATCGAGGTTCCTCCGAGCTGAGCCATGCCTGCCTCAAAGGAAACGCGGGTGCGGGTGCTGGCTTTTTCAAAAAGCATCGCCAGCACTTTTCCTTCAAAGGGACGGTAAACCTCCCCGGCCTTGAAACGAGACTTGAGTTTTATGGCCCGGCGGAGAAGGTAATTTAACTCGTCCGCCGAGCAATCTTTAAGGCACAGAAAGTTCTTGTGCATGAATCACCTTAGATCTTCGGCTGTGCAAGGAACGATCTGATCACGGGAGTGATTCTCTTGACGAGTTCGTCAGCCTCGGCTTCAGTGATTGTCAAAGCGGGAACGAGACGAATAACGTTTCCGGCAGTGACACTGAAGGTTAAACCGGCTTTCAGACCGAGTTCGAGAATGTCGTGGGCATCACGGTCAAGAACGATACCGAGCATCAGGCCTTTGCCGCGAATACCGCGCACGCCTGGGAAACCGTTAAGAGATTTAGAAAGTGCTTTCTTGAGTTTCTTACCGACTTCAAGGGCGTTTTCGACAAGTTTCTCGTCTTCGATGATGGAGAGCGTTTCGAGGGCTGCACGCATAGCAAGAGGGTTGCCGCCGAAAGTTGATCCGTGATTGCCGGGTTTAAAGATATTCGCCTTTTCGCTCACGATGACAGCGCCGACAGGAACGCCGCCTGCCAAACCTTTAGCCATGGTGATGACGTCCGGTTTAATTTCTGCCCACTGATGAGCGAACCACTTACCGGAACGGCCCATGCCGCACTGGACTTCGTCACACATCATCAGCAAATCGTGTTCGTCGCAGATTTCACGAATACCTTTGATAACAGAGAGATCGACAGGAACGACGCCGCCTTCGCCGAGAATCGGTTCAAAGAAGATAGCAACAACGTTCTTATTCTCTTTAACAATCTTGCGGATTCCGTCCAGATCAGACTCATCGACAAAAATAAAGCCTTCGGTATAGGGCGAGAAATCTTCTCTGACGGAGGGATTGCCGGTAGCCGAGAGGGTGGCGATAGAGCGACCGTGGAAAGCGTGTTTTAAAACAATAATGTTGGGAACTTCGATGCCTTTGGCATGACCGAATTTACGAGCAATCTTGATCGCACATTCATTGGCTTCCAAGCCGCTGTTGCAGAAGAAAACGGCTTCAAGGCCGGAGTGTTCGACTAATTTCTCTGCGACTTGTTCCTGAAGGTCAATGTTGAAGTAGTTAGAGCAGTGGATGAGTTTAGAAGCCTGATCGGCAATGGCACGGACTAATCTCGGATGAGCATGACCGACGGAGTTTACGGCGATGCCTGCCAAAGCATCCAAGTACTTATGGCCTTCTTTATCCCAAAGCCAAACACCCTGACCATGATCGAAAGAAACAGGAAGGCGACCGTAGTTATTCATCAGATGAGACATGCCTGAGGATCCTTTATTGATAATTTGTGTTAAAGAAAGTTAATTTTTCAATTATATGACCGAGAGCTCGCAGTAGCTCAAGGCTTTTTCGAATATTGCCGAAACTACGGAAGAAAAAATCGGACCGAGACAGAAAGCCCCGGCCCGATTTATTTATCTCAGAGAAAATCAGTTTTTAGTACATCTTTTCCTGACGTCCTGCAATGTCCATATGGCTTGCAATGTAACGAACTTTCGGTTTGGTGCCGGCGGCTTCGTTCAAAGCAACAGACTTGTCGACCAGTGCTTTCTGTTCAGGTGTCAGATTGTCGTAGTCAACGAAAGTCAGAGCCTTAACAGCGCAGGCTTCGACGCACTTGGGAACTTGACCGTTGGAGGTACGCTGTACGCAAAGTGTGCATCTTTCGGCTTTGCCGGGAGTGCGCTGCTGATGGGGTTGAAGCGGAGCGGCGGCTAAAGCCGGAACATCCCAATAAGATGTCTTGCCGCTTCTGTTGAACTTCGGAGCACCGTACGGGCAAGCCATGGCGCAGGCGCCGCAGCCGATGCACTTAGACTGGTCTACAAGCACTTCACCGTGCGGGCCTTTGTAGATAGCCTTAGCAGGGCAGACCGGCAAGCAGGCCGGATTGTCGCAGTGCTGGCAGCTCACGCGGAAATAGTTGATGATGCGGTCCTGCAGGTTTTCTGCACGATGGATCTGATTCCACTGAATTCCGGGAGCAACTTTATTTTCTTCTTTGCAGGCAACGAAGCATGCCTGGCAGCCGATGCATTTATCGACATTGACGATTATTCCGAACTGGCTCATCGTTTAGGCCTCCTTCGTGATTTGAACGGTTGTTTCAAAGTAGGGTGCATAGCCCGAGAGTTTGTCCCATTCACGCGGGATCAAAACCTGGGTGTTCTGGTCTCCTCTCCAGCCGTATTGCATACCGCAGGTTCCCGGCGGAACGATGATGGAGACACGAGCACGAGCTCTGGCCTGACCGTACTGGTTCTTGATCAATACTTTGTCACCTTCGTTGATGCCGCGGGCTTTCGCATCTTCCGGGTTGATGTCAACGGTGGACATCGGCTCGATTTCAAGCAGATACGGAGAATCGCTGCGGGTCTTGGAGTGCGTGATGTAAGGCGCACGAGTACCGTTGATCAGTTTGATCGGATATTCTGCTGTCGGCTGATACGGCTCGACATAAATAGGAATCGTGCCGAGGTTGTGCATCTTAGTGATGTTGGAAGACAGCTCGATTTTGCCGGACGGAGTATCGAAGCCAGGCTGACCGTCGTGACGGAGCAGACCTTTTTCATATTTGAGCGGCTGCTGTTTTGCACCCTGGACCTGAGTCATGTTTGGCAGATTCTTCTGAGCGTCTGCGTATGTCGTCCCCCATTCTTTCAGGATGGAGTCGCAGGCTTTGACAGGATCGCCGTCGAAGAAGTGTTTCGGATCATCGACCAAGCAGCCGAGCTGAAGTGCGATCCACCAGTCTTCCTTGGCTTCGCCCATGGGCTTAACCGGGGTTCTGACGGAAACCTTGTTGCCGGCATGTGTACCGAACGGAGCATAACGTTCATAGTTCATCGCCGCAGGTAGGATGATATCCATGTCGTGGTGTGTTTCGTCGCGATAGAAATAGTCCGTAGCGCAGGAGAAGTCCATATTCTTGATGGCTTCTGCATAAACCTGAGGCTGCGGCCAAATCATGACGTTAAAGCCGAAGGCAACCATACCGCGAAGTTTGCCGTTTTTGACGTGTTCGGGCAGCTGATTCGGGTTGAACTGAACCTGAGTGTGATTCCATACAGGTACGAAGTCTTTGTCCAGACGGTCTTTCTTATGGGCCTTGAACCAGTTGTAGTCAACGAAGTCTTCCGTGAGGCCGTTGTCGTGGACGATGTAGCCTTTAGGACCGACACCGAAGAGAGCACCTCCGGGGATATCGACGTAACCCAGGATTGCTGGGATGTTCAGCAGAGCGCGTGCGCTGTTGACGCCGTTTCTGGAGTGAGAAAGAGACTGAGAAGTCAGGGCGAAGCTGCCGGGGCCTTCGGCGTACATACGAGCGGCCTTAACGATAAGGTCGGCAGGAACGCCGGTAATGGCTTCGGTCTTTTCGGGTGTGAAGTCTTTGCAGTAATTTCTGTACTCTTCAACGCCGTAAACCCACTTGTCGCAGAAGGGCTTGTTGTACAAACCTTCTTCGAAGAGGACGCGGCAGATACCGGCGCCCAAGGCCGCGTCAGTGCCTTGTTTGGGCTGGAGATGGATCGTTGCGAGTTCGGCAACCTTTGTGCGACGTGCGTCAATCACAATGATGTTGACACCGCGCTGCTTAGCGGCACTGATCATGTTCCACCAGCCGTGCGGCTTAGACCACGCACCGTTGGTAGCCATGACCATGAAAGATTTTGTCTTCGGGCCGCATCCGCCGCCGGCGTATTCGCAGCCGAAAACGAGCTGTTCGGCAAGCAGGGAGCCTTTACGGCAGGCGACAGAAGATTCGGTACCGTAGTGATAAGTACCGAAATAGCGTGCCAGACGCATTGCGGCAGGACGGGGTTCTTTCGGGTCACCGCAGAAGATAAAGAGTTTTTCTGCGCCGTATTGATCGCGAATCTTCTTCATATTGGCGGCAATCGTTGCCAGCGCTTCCTGCCAAGAAATACGAACGAATCCGGGATCGGCACTTCCTTTCGGATTGGTGCGCTTCATCGGATAAAGCAGGCGATTGGGGTTGTAGAGTCGCTGCAGAGTTGCCAAGGCTTTATTGCACAACAGCTTGCCGCTGTGCTCTTTCCAGTTTCCGACAGAAACAACGACATTGCCCTGTCTCTGGAAATGAATACCGCACATCGGCATTTGGTTGCAGTTGTCGCAGATCGTGTATCCGTCTTCAAGCGGCTCTTGTGCGCATGCTGCTTTTGTGAAGAAGCTGCTTCCCGCACTGATGGCGGAGAGGGCCGGGATCGTTTTGAGGATGGATCGACGGGTAACTTTCAATCCTTGTGTCTTGTCCATTGTTGAATTCTCCTCTTGGGGTAGACTGTTGCGTCGGATTTGATGATTGCTATCGACGACTTAAAAACTATTTTCAACAATGAAAAAAAGATAGCTACCGCGCTAATAGGGGATACTGAAAGAAAGGATTGGTAAAAACCCAAGATTATCAAATTTGAGAGAGATTCTCAACAAAGGAATATCTCAAGAGTATCAGGACGTTTTAGAGAATTCAAGCGAATAAAATATGAAAGAGTGCTAAGTGAAAATACCTAGGTAAAATAGATTAAAACTCGAACAAAAAATTAAAGACTGCTATCAAAAATGATCAGACAGTTGATGTTTTTACCGATGGTTTTTTGCAATCTTATATAACAAAAAAGCCCGGGGATTTTTCCCGAGCTTTTGGAATCTTTGCTCTGCTTCAAAGCGAAGCAGACAGAAAAGATTGATTAGGCCATTGCCTTGATAGCAACAACCAGGCGGCTCTTATGACGAGCAGCGGCGTTCTTATGAAGAACACCTTTGTCAGCCATAGAGTCGATCACAGACTGAGCTGTGACGTAGAGAGTCTGAGCAGCAGCTTTGTCGCCGGCGAGAATAGCCTTGCGAACGTTTTTGATAGCTGTGCGATAGCGAGAACGCTGTGCAGAGAGGTGCTTGTTGCGAGCAACTGCCTGAATAGCGCGCTTGCGAGCTTGCTTAGAATTTGCCATTGTTTCTTTCCTTGCCTATGCGAGTGGCGAGTTTTCTTACTTTACCGGTCGCCACTAGCAATACTACGGGCTCGGCCGGTTTGGTTAAACAAATAAGGTAATTCGATCCTCGGACCGAATCCCACGAAAGTGCAGAATTATACGGAAAATCTCTTTTGTTTTCAACCGCAAACTTATGCCGTCCTGCCGCTCGGCTGATAGAATTTTGACTGACCTGAATCCTGTTGATTTCAGGCTTTTTTCTTTTCGAGATCGCAGTGAGTATTTTCCGTAATGCAGCCGTTATTTCGGCAATGACGCTTTTGTCCCGAATCACAGGTTTGATCCGGGATATTTTGATTGCCCGTGTGTTTGGTGTCAGCGGTGACACCGACGCGTATTACGTTGCATTTCGATTACCGAATCTTTTGAGAAGGCTTTTTGCCGAAGGAGCTTTCCAGCAGGCCTTTGTGCCGATGCTGGCAGATGTGAAGAGCAATCGTTCGGCAGAAGAAACAAAGTCTTTTATTGATAAAGTTGCCTCTCTGCTTGGTTTCATTGTTCTGTGCGTTAGCATTTTGGGTGTCGTAGCTGCCCCGATTCTTGTATTCGTGATTGCTTCAGGTCTGGCAGAGGAGCCGGCGACGTTTGATACGGCAACGCGCCTGACCCGCTATATGTTTCCTTACATATTCTTTATGTCCTTGGTGGCGTTGAGTTCTTCCGTACTCAACACCTGGAAGCATTTTGCGATTCCTGCGGCCGTTCCGATTCTTCTCAATCTTTCTTTGATCACCGCGACATTGTTTGTGGCGCCGTTGTTTGATCAGCCGATTTACGCTTTAGCGGTCGGCGTGATGGCCGGCGGTTTCCTACAGCTGGCGGTGCAGATTCCGCAGCTCGCCAAGCTCCACTTGCTGCCGAGATTTGTAAATCCGTTTAAAGCCATGAAAGACCCGTCGGTCAGACGGGTATTGAAGCTTATGGTGCCGGCACTCTTTGCCGTAGGTGTCGCGCAGATCTCGATCTTGATTAACACGAACATCGCTTCTTTTCTTGCCGAAGGCTCGGTGACCTGGCTGGCCTATGCCGACCGTCTGATGGAATTCCCGACAGCGCTGCTCGGCGTTGCGCTGGGTACGGTTCTTTTGCCGAGCTTGTCAGCGGCTTTCGCCAAGGGCATGACGGATCGCTATAACGCACTGCTTGATTGGGGTCTCAAACTCGTGGTGGCTTTTGCCGTCCCTGCGGCCATTGGCCTAGCGCTTCTCGGGGAAGGGCTTGTCTCTGTGTTGTTCCAAAGCAGCCGTTTTAATGTGAACGACGTTTATCAGACTGCGACAGCCGTGACGGGTTACTCCATCGGATTGATCGGTCTGATCGGAATTAAGATCCTGGCGCCTGGCTTCTATGCTCAGAAGGACATTAAAACACCCGTTAAGGTTGCCTGCGCTGCTTTAATCGTGACGCAGATCTTCAACTTGGTGAATGTTCCGCTGTTTTCTCATGCGGGTTTGGCGTTGTCCGTGGGGCTCGGCGCCTGCTTTAATGCCTGCTGTTTATTGATTATCCTGCGTCGCCGCGGAGTCTTTACACCCCTTTCCGGCTGGAAAAAACTTTTCCTTACGGTGATTGTCGGCAGTGTTCTTTTAACGGCTTATCTGTTAGTTATTCAGCACTATTGTGACTGGACGCAGATGGCGTATCCCTGGGCGGTTAAATTGGGCCTCGTGCTCGGTGTTGTTATGGGGGCGGCCGTACTTTATATCGGAATACTGGCCGTTTGCGGCTATCGTTTATCTGACCTGAAAGCCAGCGAAGTCGATTGATCCGCGGATGGGCCGTAAATGAAAACGGCCTGCTCAGTTGATTGGGCAAGCCGTTATGTTTTTTAGTTACTGAACTTCTTCAGGTTTTTCTTCGTCTTCTTCTTCGAATTCGACTTTGTGTTTCAAAGGCAAGACGGACGGGAAGGCGACGAGTTCATCGTCGGGCATGGACAGCAATGCATCGGGACCGTCTTTGGCGCTGTTGAACGCATAGTTCAGTTTTGCGTAGACGTTGGCAATGTTTTCTTCCAAGATCTCTTTGACTTCTTCGGGACTGTCTTCGACCTGAGCGATCAGATCTTCCAAAGCTTCTTTAGCGTCATTCAGTGTTGCAAGCGTCCACTCGGGGTCGTATTCCAATTGTTCTTCACTCATTTATTTGCGCCTCTCCAATTATTCTGAGATCAACAGTTCATTGTATCGCCGCCGGCGAGCGTTCTTTGCATTAGGACAGAATCCAGCCACCGATCGAATTTATAACCGACGTTTTTGAAGACGCCGACATGACGGAATCCGCAATGTTCGTGTAGCTTGATGGAAGCAGTGTTTTCTGAGTCACCGATCACGGCGATCATTTCCCGGAAGCCCCTGAGGTCGCACTCAGCAATGAGCGAAGTCAGAAGCTGCGTGCCTACGCCTAATCCGCGGCATTCCGGATGAACATAAATTGAGTCTTCCACTGTGTAACGATAAGCCTTTCTCGGGCGGTACTGACCGGCGTAAGCAAATCCCAGGATTTGATGTTCCAGCTCAGCGACTAAATACGGATAGTGCCCGGCTTCAATTGCCTGCATGCGAGAGAGCATTTCCTCTTCAGAAGGAGGCGTGACTTCAAAGCTGGCGGTACCAAGCAGAACGGCCTGTTCGTAAATACTGGCGATCCCGCTGATGTCGGCCGCTTCAGCTTTGCGAATATTGACAAAAAGCTTTTCCATACGAATTACTCATCAATTGACATCAGAAATTCTACGTGTTTGAGATACAATTTTTTACGTTCAGCTCCCAAAAAGGAGCATAACTTCGAGGGAATTTCAATGCCGGGTTCACGTATAGGCGAATACTTTTCTGTGATTAATTTTGGCGAGTCTCACGGTCCTGCCATCGGGTGTGTGATCGACGGATGTCCTCCGGGCATGGAATTAAGTCAGGAAGACATTCAAAAAGAGCTCGACAGGAGACGCCCCGGAACCTCACGACATGTCACACAGCGCAAAGAAAGTGACACGGTCGAAATTCTCTCAGGGGTTTACCAAGGTAAAACTACCGGAACGCCGATTGCGCTTCTGATTCGAAATGAGGATCAGAGAAGCAAGGACTACTCGGCAATCGAAAATTTGTTCCGACCGGCGCACGCTGACTACACCTATTACAAAAAATTCGGGATCCGAGATCCCCGCGGAGGCGGCAGAAGCTCGGCCCGTTTAACTGCTCCGACAGTTGCAGCGGGAGCCATCGCAAAAAAATGGCTTGAAGAGAATTTGAACATCCAGATTCGTGCCTGTCTAATAAATTTAGGCGGGACTCCTTTGGAAGTAAAGGATTGGTCGGCTGTCGACAACAATCCCTTTTTTACGGCTGATCCTGAGAAAGTTCCGGAGTTAGAAGCCTTCATGGATGATTTGCGCCGCGCCGGAGATTCAGCCGGAAGCGAAATCTATGTTGAAGCTTTAGGCGTTCCTCCGGGACTCGGAGAGCCGATCTACCGTCGACTGGATGCCTGTTTGGCTTATGCCTTTATGGGCCTTAATGCCGTAAAAGGAGTCGAGATCGGAGACGGTTTTGAAGTTGTCGGCAGTCGAGGAAGTTTGAACGCAGATCATATGGGTACGCAGTACAAAGATGGGTTTGCGAGCAATCATGCCGGCGGCATCTTAGGCGGGATTTCCACAGGAGCACCGATCACCGCTCGAGTAGCGATAAAACCGACGCCTTCGATTCGTCAGGAAATGCCGACGCTGACCGTCGACGGCAACGACACAATCGTCTCAACAAAAGGCAGACATGACCCGTGCGTGGGTATTCGTGCAACACCGATTCTTGAAGCTCTCACTGCTTTGGTATTGATCGATCAAGTCATGGCACAGAGAGGCCAATGCGGAAGAATTTGAGAATCTAGAAATGGAAACGGGACCTAAGCGGTCCCGATTTCAATATTAGTTAGCTTTTCTACGGCGATCTTCGTCGCGTGGCCAGCACTGAACTCCTTTCTTGTCCGGAAGGATTCTCGGATCAAAAACCGGATCCAGAATGCCTCTGCGCTTCTGAGCGTTGTAATCGCGTAAAGCGGCAATAGCGTATTTGCCGAGCATGAAGATGGCGACCAAGTTCACGATGGCCATCAAGGCCATGAACAGGTCGGCCATGTCCCAGACGAGTGAAAGAGAAGCGATCGAGCCGACAAAGACCATCACAACGACAAAAACACGGAAAATCGGCATAGCGTACTTGCTCTTGGAAATGAAGGGCATGTTCATTTCGCCGTAGAAGTAGTTGCCGATGATGGAGCTGAAAGCAAAGAACAGCACGATGACGGTCATAAAGAAGTTTGTCCACTCGCCGAGCTGACCGGCGACGGATTTCTGTACGAGCGCGATCCCGGTGAGCTTGGAACCCATCATCCATTCCGGAGAGAGCAGAACCAGCATTGCAGAGGCTGTGCAGACAAACAGCGTGTCGAAATAAACGCCCATCGCCTGAATAAGGCCTTGCTTAACAGGATGCGAGGCATCGGCTGCTGCGGCAGCATTCGGTACCGCGCCCATGCCGGCTTCGTTGGAGAAGAGGCCGCGTTTGATACCGGTCATCAGGGCGAGGCCGATTGCAGCACCGGTAATGGAATCAAAGCTGAAGGCTTTGGTCACGATCATGAGCAGAACGCGGGGCACTTCGGTGATGTTCATGCAGGTCACGACAAAAGCTAGCAGCAGGTAGGCGCCGGCCATGAACGGAACCATGAAGCTGGCAACTTTTGCGATACGTGTCATACCGCCGAAAATCACTAAGCCGGTAAGGACGGCAAGAATCAGGCCTGTATAAGCGGGTTTTAGTCCGGTCGTCGTTTCAATGGACAGAGAAATCGTGTTGGCCTGAACGGAGTTAAAAATGAGGGCGTAGGTGACCGAAATCAAAACGGCAAACACACCGGCCCAGAAGGGCGAGCCGAGCGCATTCTTAATGTAATAAGCTGGTCCGCCCATGAAACCGCCTCCGGGTTTCTTAACTTTATAAATCTGGGCCAGAGTGGACTCAATAAATCCGCTGGCAGCACCCAGTGTGGCGATGACCCACATCCAGAAGATCGCGCCGGGGCCGCCCGTAACTACGGCAATAGCAATACCGGCAATGTTGCCGACACCGACTCGGGAGGCTGTAGAAATACAGAAAGCCTGGAACGGAGAAATGTGTCCTTCGGGTCTCGGAGTGCGGGAGCCTTCCAACACACAGCGGAACATTTCTCTCACATTGGTGATCTGGACAAAACGAGTGCAGAACGTGAACCATAGGCCGACGCAGATCAGAAGTCCGATCAGCACGTATGACCAAAGGACGTTATTTAAAGAAGAAACGATTGAGGCGAACCAGTCCATTTGATATTGAAATTAAGCGATTAGAAAATAGAGCGCTCAAGACATACTAGGTTTGCTTTCGCTGAGATCGCAAGTAAGCTGAGGCCGCATCCATCGTTACAGCCGAATTGATTTCAAGCAGGCTCAAAGAAGAAACCGAGTAGGACTTTTATATTCCGCAATGGGGAAAAACACTGCGGGAAAAACACTCAGCCATCATTCTAATTGTTCATATTGACAATCCGCAGAAAGGGGAGAAAAAAATCGCAAAAAAATTAAAAATATCGGAATTGGTTAGCGCCTTGGTGAAATTGCTGACCGAAGACAGTCAGAAAATCTTACAGATTTTTATTCACCGTGCTTTTCGGTGGCATACTCAAAGAATTACTTCAAAAATTTAGAGATACCAGTAAGAAATGAGAACACCGGAATCCCCTAAAACACTCTACGACAAAATCTTTGACGAGCATGTCGTCCGAATGGAAGAAGACGGCACAGCAACCCTTTACATCGACCGTCATCTGGTCCACGAAGTGACCAGTGCGCAGGCTTTCGAAGGACTGCGCATGAACAATCGTCCTTTGTGGCGCAAGAGCTCCATTGTGGCGACGGCTGATCACAACACTCCGACAACGGGCTGGGAAGCCGGAATGGAGGGTATTACCGATCCGATCTCCAAGCTGCAGGTCACGACATTGGATGAAAACATTCGTCAAAACGGATGTGCGGCGTTTTTTCCGTTCTTGTCCCGCGGACAGGGTGTCATCCACGTTATGGGACCGGAAGAGGGCGCAACGCTTCCCGGCATGACTGTCGTTTGCGGTGACTCGCACACGAGCACCCATGGCGCTTGCGCAGCAATTGCCTTCGGTATCGGCACGAGCGAAGTCGAGCACGTGATGGCCACGCAGACGCTGCTCACAAAGAAAATGAAGAACATGCGCGTGCATGTGGAGGGTAACCTCCAGCCCGGCGTGTTTGCTAAAGACCTTGCGCTCTACATCATCGGCAAGATTGGAACGGCCGGCGGAACAGGCTGCGCTATTGAGTTTGACGGAGCCGCAATTCGTGCGCTCTCTATGGAAGGCCGCATGACGCTTTGCAATATGGCTATTGAGGCCGGTGCACGCTGTGGTTTAGTCGCCTGCGACGATAAAACAATTGAATACATGAAGGGTCGCCCGCTGGCTCCGGAAGGCGAGCTTTTGGATCAGGCTATTGAATACTGGAAGACACTTCATTCGGACGAAGGCGCTAAATTTGATATCGAAGTCAATATCCAGGCAGAAGACGTCGTTCCGATGGTCACATGGGGAACTTCTCCCGAGATGGTTGCGCCGATCACCGGCTGCACACCGATTCCCGAAGATCAGAAAGATCCCGTCAAACGCGAGGGCTGGGAACGCGCTTATCAATACATGGATTTGAAGCCCGGCACACCGATTACCTCGATCGCTCCGAACAACGTCTTTATCGGTTCCTGCACGAACGGCCGTATTGAAGACCTTCGAGCCGCTGCCTATGTGGTGCGCAAACTCGGTAAGAAAGTGGCTCCTACGGTTAAACAGGCCCTGGTGGTTCCGGGATCCGGACTCGTCAGAGAGCAGGCCGAAGAAGAAGGTCTGGATAAGATTTTTATTGAAGCCGGATTCCAGTGGCGCCGTCCAGGCTGCTCAATGTGTCTGGCAATGAACGCTGACCGCCTCGAGCCGGGCGACCGCTGTGCTTCTACCAGCAATCGCAACTTTGAAGGCCGCCAAGGCAATAAGAGCCGCACACACCTTTGTTCTCCGGCCATGGCTGCCGCCGCAGCTATTGAAGGTCATTTTGTTGATGTACGCAAACTTTTCTAAGAGAGGCAGAGATGGAAAAATTTACAGTTCTTCAAGGCATTGTCGCTCCCTTAGACCGCTCTAACGTTGACACCGATGCCATCATTCCGAAACAGTTTTTAAAGTCAATTTACCGCACCGGTTACGGCCCGAACCTTTTTGACGAATGGCGTTATCTGGATAAAGGCGAACCGGGAATGGATCCGGCCACTCGCAAGATCAACCCGGATTTCGTTTTGAACCAGCCTCGCTATCAAGGTTCAACCATTCTGTTGGCCCGCAAAAATTTCGGCTGCGGATCTTCTCGAGAACACGCGGCTTGGGCTCTGACGCAATACGGCTTCAGAGTGGTCATTGCTCCGAGCTTTGCCGATATTTTCTACAACAATGCATTTAAGAACGGCTTGCTCCCGATCAGCCTGCCGGAGTTTGTTGTGGATTATCTGTTTGATGAGATCAAAGCACATAACGGCTATCAGCTCTCCGTCGACCTCGTCAACCGCGTTGTGATTGAACCCAATGGTAAACGTCATGAATTTGAGGTTCCTGAATTCCGCCGCTATTGTCTGCTGAACGGCTTGGACGATATCGGTATCACGCTTCAGCACGCCGATGAAATCAAGGCTTTCGAGCAGCAGCGCCTGAATCAGAAACCCTGGCTCGCTAAAACAATTTATTAATCCAATCCCTAGAGAAAAATGAACATGAAAAAAATTGCAGTACTTGCCGGTGACGGCATCGGTCCCGAGATCATGGCTCAGGCCCTCAAAGTTTTAACCGCGCTGAAGCTCCCTCTGGAATTTGAAGAAGCCTTAGTCGGCGGCGTCGCTTATGCCGCTTTCGGTCATCCGCTTCCTGCCGAGGTTGTTGAACTTGCTAAAAAGAGCGATGCCGTTCTTTTCGGTGCCGTAGGCGACTTTAAGTATGACAGCCTGCCCCGTCATCTCCGTCCCGAACAGGCTATTCTCGGCTTAAGAAAAGCCTTAGGACTTTTCGTGAATCTTCGCCCGGCCATTTGCTATCCGGAACTGACTGCAGCTTCCTCTCTGAAGCCTGAACTTGTCTCCGGCCTGGATCTTCTTCTGGTTCGAGAACTGACCGGTGACGTTTACTTTGGTCAGCCCAGAGGCAAACGCATTAGTCCTGACGGCGCTTTTGCCGGTGCCGAAGAAGGCTTTGACACAATGCGCTACGCCGTTCCCGAAGTGGAAAGAATTGCCCACGTTGCCTTTAAAGCCGCTATGGGCCGCAGCAAACACCTTGTCAGCGTGGATAAAGCCAATGTGCTGGAAACTTCTCAGGTTTGGCGCGACACGATGATCAAGGTCAGCAAAGAATATCCGGAAGTCACCCTTGAACATATGTATGTCGACAACGCAGCCATGCAGCTGGTTAAGGCTCCGAAGAAGATCGACGTGATGGTCACAGGCAATCTTTTCGGCGACATCCTTTCCGATGAAGCCGCCATGCTCACGGGCTCTATCGGTATGCTGGCTTCTGCCGCGCTGAATGAGAAGGGCCAGGGCCTCTTTGAACCGTCTCACGGTTCTGCTCCCGACATTGCCGGAAAGAACATTGCAAATCCTCTAGCTCAGATTTTGTCAGCGGCCATGATGCTTCGTTATTCTTTAGGAATGGAGGAAGCAGCAGTCCGTATCGAAAATGCGGTCAAGAAAGTTCTGGCTCAGGGCTACCGCACCGGAGACATCCGCAGCGAAGGCTGCAAGCTGGTCAGCTGTTCTGAAATGGGGGATGCGGTTGTCGCCGCGCTCTAAAGCAAAGTGAAGCACTACTCAATAGGAGAAACACAAATGTTGAAATTAGGTATGGTTGGCTGGCGAGGAATGGTCGGCTCCGTGTTGATGGACAGAATGAAGCAGGAAGACGACTTTAAGTTTGTCAGCACCACATTCTTCTCTACCAGTAACGCCGGCGGCAAAGCACCGGAAGTTCCTAATTCCGATCCTATTCTGAAGGATGCCGATGATCTGGACGCATTGGCTGCTTGCGATGTCGTCATTTCCTGCCAGGGCGGTGACTGGACAAAAGCCCACTTCAAACCGCTTCGCGACAAAGGCTGGAACGGCTACTGGATTGACGCTGCTTCCACGCTGCGTATGGAAAAGGACGCCATCATTGTTCTCGACCCTGTGAACATGGACGTCATTCAGAAGGGCTTGCGTGAAGGCGTTAAGAACTATATCGGCGGCAACTGCACAGTCAGCTTGATGCTGATGGCCTTGGACGGCCTGATCCGCGCTGACTTGGTCGAATGGATCTCTTCCATGACCTACCAAGCTGCTTCCGGCGCCGGCGCCCCCAACATGCGCGAACTGCTTGAACAGATGGGTGCTCTCTACGGCGTTGTTGCCGAAGATTTGAAGGATCCTCGCTCTGCCATTCTGGCAATCGACCGCAAAGTTACCGAAGAACTTCGTTCTACTGACTTCCCGGACAAAGCTTTCGGTGTGCCTCTTGCCGGCAGCCTGATTCCCTGGATCGACAAAGAAGTCGAACACGGACAGAGCCGCGAAGAATGGAAGGGCGGTGCTGAAGCTAACAAGATTTTGGGCAAACCCGCTATCGGAGAGCCCGGATGCATGCCGGTTGACGGTTTATGCGTTCGTGTCGGATCCATGCGCTGCCACTCTCAGGCTTTGACGATCAAACTGAAGAAAGATGTTTCCTGCGAAGAAATCGAAAGACTTCTTGCCGAAGCCAATCAGTGGGTTAAAGTCATTCCGAACCGTAAAGAAGAGTCTATTCACGAACTGACGCCGGCTAAGGTTTCCGGCACGCTGTCTGTTCCTATCGGCCGTATTCATAAGCTGAACTTCGGTCCGGAATACGTCACAGCCTTCACAGTCGGCGACCAGCTCCTGTGGGGTGCTGCCGAGCCGCTGCGCCGCATGCTGCGTATTCTCGTTGACTTCAAAGCCTAATTGCCGATGAGAGTCGCATTAGGACTCGAGTACGACGGCCGTTCTTTCGAGGGCTGGCAAACCCAGCCTTCCGGACAAACAGTCCAGGATTATCTCGAAGCGGCTGTTGTTCAGTTTACGGGTGAAAAAGTTAAAGCCGTCTGTGCCGGACGCACAGACGCCAATGTTCATGCAACCGGTCAAGTGATCCATCTTGACACGGAGGCCGACCGCAAGGAAATTTCCTGGGTTCGAGGCCTAAACTCCTATCTTCCGACAGAGTGTGCGGTTCGGTGGGCAAAGGTTGTCCCGGATGAATTTCATGCTCGCTTCTCGGCATGCAGCCGGACCTATGAATACTGGATTGTCAACGAACCGGTGCGTTCGCCGATCCTTGCCGGCAGAACCGGCTGGGTCTTCCGCCCGCTCAATGAAAAAAACATGGAAGCTGCAGGACAGTTTTTAGTCGGTGAGCATGACTTTTCAAGTTTCCGAGCCGCGGGCTGCCAGAGTAAGACGCCGGTAAAAAATATCGAATATCTTCATGTATCCCGTCTCGGACGGTTTGTCAAGATCCGCGTTAAGGCAAATGCCTTCCTTTACCACATGGTTCGCAATATTGTCGGCTGTTTGGTTTATGTCGGCACGGGTGCAAGAAGCGTGGACTGGATGGGAGAAGTCTTGGAAGCAAAGAGCCGCCAAGCCGCTGCGCCGACTTTCTATCCGACCGGACTTTATTTGACCGGTGTGGGTTATCCGGAAATCTTTGATTTGCCCCAGCACGGTGCGTCGCCTTTTCCAGGCTGACAAATTTTTGTTAACGATCTCAACGAGCTTGAGTTCAAGCAGAGCGTTCGGATTCGATTAGAATCAACGGATTCAGTAAAAAGAAATTAATTGCACCATGAGTTGGCTCGATAAAGTGCTCCCGAAAATTAGTCGGAGTAACGGCGAAACTGCCAAAAAAGACATTCCCGCAGGTGTATGGACAAAGTGCACCAACTGCGGAACGACGCTTTATGCCCAGGAGCTTCGTGACAACCTTAACGTATGTCCGAAATGCAACCATCACATGCGCGTGAGCGCACGTCAGCGTCTGGATATGATTCTCGATCCTGAAAACCGACAGGAAATCGGTGCTGAAATCCGCCCTGTGGATCCTCTCGGGTTTGTGGACAGTAAAAAATATCCTGACCGCGTCAAGCAGGCTCAGTCTTCCAGCGGGGAAACCGATGCATTAGTCGTACAATCCGGAACCATCCACGCTATGCCGGCTGTCGTTGCCGTTTTTGAATTCGGCTTTATGGCCGGTTCTATGGGTTCCGTGGTCGGAGAGCGTTTTGCCCGCGCTGTTCAGGCTGCTATCGATAATCAGGCTGCGTTTGTTTGTTTTACCGCTTCGGGCGGGGCTCGTATGCAGGAGGGACTTTTCTCTCTGATGCAGATGGCAAAGACCACCGGCGTGATCGCTAAGTTGGCAGAACACAAACTTCCGTTCATTTCTGTCTTAACCGATCCGACGATGGGCGGCGTGTCTGCAAGCTTTGCTTTCATGGGCGACGTCGTCATGGCCGAACCTAAGGCTTTGATCGGTTTTGCCGGCCCTCGCGTGATTGAGCAGACTGTTCGCGAACAGCTTCCGGAAGGATTCCAGCGATCCGAATTCCTGCTTCAGAAAGGCGCCATCGACATGATCGTCGATCGTAAGAACTTAAAGATGGAAATCGCAAAGCTCATTGCACTCTTCCAAAAAGAGTCTTTGGACGCGATTGAGTAGCATTCTCCAGACCGCCTCGGCGGTCTTTTTAATATATCCGCAATGAAATTCGAAACTTTGGATGCGTGGCTTCATCACATTGAAGGGCTGCACGCACAAACCATTGATTTAGGTCTTGACCGCATGGAAACCATGCTCAAGCGTCTGGACATCCGCTTTAAATGCCCCGTGTTTACGGTCGGAGGCACCAACGGAAAAGGTTCTACCTGCGCTTTTATTGAATCGGCACTGTTAGCCGGCGGCTATTCAGTGGGAGTCCATACTTCTCCGCACTTGATTCACTTCAACGAAAGAGTTCGAATCAACGGAGAAGATGCCAAGGACGAAGAGCTGATTCGTCAATTCGAAAAAGTTGAGGCAGCCCGCGAAGACATGACGCTGTCATATTTCGAATACACGCTGCTTGGAATTCTTCTGTTGTTCGCAGAAAAGAATCTTGATGCCGTTGTTTTAGAGATCGGTCTGGGCGGCCGCTTGGACGCCGTTAACACAGTTGAGCCTTCTGTCTCCGTCATTACAAGCATCGGTATTGATCACACGGCTTACCTTGGGACGACTCGCGAATCCATCGGTTGGGAAAAAGCACACATCTATCGTCCGGGTAAGCCGGCAATTTGCGCAGATGCCAATCCTCCGATAACGGTCGAGCAGTACGCAGATAAGATCGGCGCCGAACTCCTGATTATTGGAAAGAACTTCAAGTTTGAACACGTACACGGCAGTAAGACTTGGAATTTCCTAGGTTCAAGAGGCGAACTCAAAGGTTTGCCTCTACCGACAATGCCGGGAGAGCATCAGCTGAGCAATGCTTCGGGCGCGTTTGAAGCACTTCAATGCATGCAGGATAAATTACCGCTTAAGCGTGAAGCCTTTGAGAGCGCTTTGAAGAACACACGTATTACCGGACGCTTTTCAAAAGTCAGAAACGCGCCTGAAGTCTATTTAGACGTCGGGCATAATCCTCATGCCGCCAAAGAACTCGCCAAAACTTTGAGCGAACTTCCGAAGGCGACATGTCAGGCTGCCGTTTTCGGCATGCTTTCCGATAAAGACCGAGCTCAGGTCTGTCAGATTATGGCTTCCAGTTTTGACAAGTGGTATGTCTCCGATTTGCATGGGCCGCGCGGCGGAACGGCAAAGGATCTTTGCGCCATGCTGGGTGAAGCGGGCGTTCCTCAAGAAAAAATCCGGACTTTCAAAACCGTAGAAGAGGCTCTTCAGCAGGCGCTCGAAGAAGCTCAGGAGACTGATAGAATAGTCACCTTCGGTTCCTTTTTAACAGTGGCCTCAGCTATTGAATTTTTAAAGGAAAGAGTCGGACGAAACTAAAAGAAAGGAAGAGCAGTATGCCTTTTTGGAAAAAGAAAGAGCCCGAAATTCCGCAGCCTCATGTGGAACCAGGGATGAGCGCCCCGCAGTCTTCGGAGCCCAACCCTATAAGGTTTTCCGACGAACCGCAATTCGGTACGGTGCATCCTTCGCAAACTGCTGTTCCTCCGACTCGTGTTCGCCAGCCCTCCGACGGTGAGTTTGCGACTCATCCGTCCGCGATTCAGACACCGGTTACTTCGGCCCAAAAGGAATCTTTTGCGACCGTAAGACCGACGCCGGCTACAGCTCAGGAAATGCCGCTGCACATTGAAGAAAATCCTTTTGCCTCGGCTCCCGCTGCAAAAGAATCTCCGACTGAAGTCAAACTCGACCCCGAGACTGTTTCTCAGGCAGCTTCTAATGTTGAGCCTGAAACTGCTGCACCTCAGCCTGAAAAACGCAGTTGGTTTAAACGCGCACCTAAAAAAGACGAGGAGCAGCTTGAAGAAGAGGAGCTTCGCCGTCAGAAATGGATTCATGCGCGCCGCCGATTTGTCGGCACACTGATGCTATTGATGGCTGCCGCGATTGCTATTCCTATTCTTTTCGATAAGGAAGCGCCGCCTCCTGCCGTCACGATTCCGCTTCGGATTCCGAAAGAAAATTCTGTTGACGTAACAAAGATTACGGTTCCGCCGGCGCCTGCGTCAGAAGAAGGCGAAGCTTCGAAAGAAGAACCGAAGGTTCCGCCCGTGCCTGCCGTAAATTCCGGTAAGGGTTCGGCAGCGGCCGTCGCACCAGATGCTTCCGGTACTACAGCGGCGAAGACGCCTGAAGTAAAGAACGATGCTTCAGAGGCAGCGAAGAAGGCGGCCGATGAAAAGAAAGCAGCAGAGGCGAAGAAGTTAGCCGAGGCTAAAAAACAGGCAGAGGCAAAAAAGCAGGCTGAAGAGAAAAAATCTCAAGAATCTTCCGCCCCGAAACTTGCCAAAGGTCAGTACTTTATCCAAGTCATTGCGCTTTCAAACCAAAGCCGCGCTCAAGGCATTGTCGACAAAATGAAAAAGGCCGGAGTTCCTGCCTACCTTTCTCCGATCCAGGCTAAGAGCGGCAAGATTTACCGCGTACAAGCCGGTCCTTTTAAATCGGCTAAGGAAGCAGAAGCTGCAAACGCTAAGCTTGGCTTAGCCGGTTTGAATACAGGTAAAGTCCAGTCAGTGAGGTAAGTGTGGATTTTTCTTCCTTGGGTCTTGGAGAACTCGACTGGGTCTTCGTTGTCATTATTCTGCTCTCTACACTCCTTGGGGCCTCCCGCGGCATGGTCCGCGAAATATTTGCCCTCGTAGGCTGGGTGGCGGCGTTTTTTGTTTCCCTTTATTGTTCTGCCGATTTGGCGGCTGTTCTTCCGTTCCAGGCCCACATGGGTCTCATGACAAGGACATTTGTATCCATTGTTTTGATTGTGATCGGATGCGTATTTCTGGCCGGTTTAGTCGGTAAAATACTGCGCAGTATTCTTGCCTCTGTTTCGATCGGAGCAGAGGATAGGCTTTTGGGTTGTTTATTCGGCTTTCTGCGCGGATTGCTTATCGTCGGTCTGTTGGTGTTTCTCGGCGGAACGACAGAGTTCTTTCCCAAGCAGCTTTGGTGGAAAGATTCTGCGCTTGTGCCGGCATTTGAGAAGGGCATCACTTGGTGCGCTCCTTATATTCCCGACAGCCTGCTTGAATTACGCAAATAACTTAAACTTTAATCCTCGGAGTTAAATACAAATGTGCGGAATAGTGGCGCTGTACGCTTCCGGTCCCGTTAACCAGAGGCTGTACGATGCACTTTTGCTGCTGCAGCACCGCGGTCAAGATGCCGCCGGTATCTGTACAGTTGAAGGACGTCATTTCCATATGCACAAAGCCATGGGCCTTGTGCGCGACGTTTTTAGAACCCGCAATATGCGGGATTTGCTCGGTAACTGCGGTATCGGTCAGGTACGTTATCCGACTCAGGGAAATGCAACGGCTGCGGACGAATCGCAGCCTTTTTACGTCAATGCACCCTTCGGTATCGTCCTGGCTCACAACGGCAATCTGACGAACGCCGAAGAACTTGCCCAGGAACTATATGAACTGGACCGTCGTCATATCAATACGACCAGCGACTCCGAAGTTCTTCTTAATGTATTTGCCAATGAGCTTGCGCTGGCTACTCAAGGCCATCCGCTGGATGAAGAGGCATTGTTCAAGGCCGTCGCCGGTGTTCATAAACGTGTGAAAGGCTCATATGCCGTCGTCTGCATGATCGCCGGACACGGTGTTGTGGCCTTCAGAGATCCGTATGGCATTCGTCCGCTTTGCTACGGCACGACGCTCGGCGAAGACGGTCAGAGCGAATACATGATCGCCAGTGAATCCGTCACACTCGAAGGCAGCGAATTCCAGATTCTGGGCGATGTCCATCCGGGTGAAGCGATTTGGATTGATGAGAACAGAGAGCTGCATAAAAAACAGTGCGCTGAGCATCCGGTTTATTCGCCTTGTATTTTCGAATACGTTTATCTTGCTCGTCCCGACTCTCAGCTTGACGGAATTTCCGTTTACGAGGCTCGTCTGCGACTCGGCGAAAACCTTGCTAAAGAAATCAAAAAGGCGATTCCTTTGGAAGACATCGATGTCGTCATGCCGATTCCCGATTCTTCCCGTCCGGCTGCAGCTCAGTTAGCCAAGACACTGAATCTTCCTTACCGTGAAGGCTTTATTAAGAACCGCTATGTCGGCCGTACGTTCATCATGCCGGGCCAAGCCGTTCGTAAGAAGAGTGTTCGCCAAAAACTCAACGCTATGGCCATTGAGTTCAAGGACAAAAATGTGCTTTTAGTTGATGACTCCATTGTTCGCGGCACAACGATCAAGGAAATTGTCCGCATGGCTCGTCAGAGCGGCGCGAAGAAAGTTTTCATTGCTTCGGGTGCGCCTCCCGTTCGTTATCCGAACGTCTACGGCATCGATATGCCGACAACGGCGGAACTGATCGCCGGCGACAATCGTCCGACCGAACAGATTCGCATTGAAATCGGAGCCGATGCGCTCGTGTATCAGACGATTGAAGGAATGAAGGAAGCCGTAGGCGGACTGAATCCGGAGATCAAACGCTTTGACTGCTCTTGCTTTGACGGCGATTATGTTACCGGTGACATCACGTCGCAGTACATTGCCGAGCTCGAGAAAAAGCGTATAGAAGCAAAAGCGGAAGCGAAAAAAGCCGCTTCTGATGATTGATATCAAATGCAATAATTGAAGAGAAGGCCGAGGAACTGAACTCTCGGCCTTTTTAGTTAATCGCATTGGCTGAATTCGGTAAACTTTCTCTTTTCTAAAGAAAAGACTAAAGCAACTCTCAATATTTGCTCTTCTTGCTCTTGAAGACCGTATTCCTTCCTTTGTAACTGCAAAATTGCTTCATTGAGGAGATCTTTGGCACCATTAGTGGATTTGCAAACCTTAAATTCGAAGACCCAGTACCGGGTGCCAACTTTAACTTCAAGGTCGCTTCTTCCTTTTGAGTTGTGGTGTTCGACTATTGGGCTCAATCCGGCACCAGAAAAGAATACCTGAACGAATGCCCTAATCGATGCTTCATCTCTTATCGGATACTTTTGATAATCGATAGAGCTAAAAAGCTTATTCAAGAGATGAAAGATTGCTTCTACATTTTCTGTTGCGAGCCGGTAGGAAATATTGTCGGCACCTACTTGTTCAACGGTTCGTCCTGCCAATAAACGTTCTGTATATAGTTGCGCCATCGAGGTCTTGACTTCTTCGTTGGGATAACCAACGTAAGCAGTAGTGCCAACTATATTTTTTAACGTCAAGTAGCCAGCTTGAGTCAGTAGAGCAACATCCGATAAAGTTTTGATGTCGGAAGAACTAGAGAGTTCATTTAAAGCAATGCTTTTCAGGTTCCCGTATTCTTCTGGATGCCTAAGGGCGTGGGACTTCAAATATTCCAGCAATGCATATGGGCGCCCACCGCTTTCAAACCAATAGTTTTTAAAGCCTCTTTCTGGCTCTGCGAAAAAGGAAAGAAGTGACCATGGAGCAAAAACTTTTTTGCTGACAGTTTCTTCAAAACAGAAGCCGTCGTACTGGAAAACTAACTTGTCTAGTAATTGTTCAGAATTGATGTCCGATGCCTTTGCAGAACGATTTAAGTAATCTTTGAAATATTCCACAACCTCTTCGTGGGTATATCCAAGAAGACTACCGTAGCGAGGAGATAAAGAAATATCGGTGAGAGTATTAAGTTCCGAAAAAATACTCGTCTTATTAAACTTTGTAATTCCAGTTAGAAATAAAAAGCGGATAACACCTTCATAATTTTTAAAGCTTGCATAGAGGCGGGAAAGTTTTTTTCGAACAAAATCGAAAAGTTCAGGATTGTTCATACAAACCGTCAACGGAGCGTCGTACTCATCAATGAGAACGACGACAGAGTTGGACGGCTGTAATCCCAGCCAGTAGATAAATGAAGAGAATCCCCCAAAATTTTTATCCTTTGGAAGGGTAACTTCGCTCTGAGCCATCAAAATCTCAAAGTATTCGTCTAAGAGGACAGAAAATTCTTCTTCACTGGAGAAATCTTTTAAATTGGAGAAGTCCAGTCGGATAACTTTGTAAGTTTTATCTTTCCAAAGTTTTTCAATCGCCAGCCCTTTGAAATCTCTCGTTCCATATTTGAAAAGTGATTCAAAGGTAGAGACCAAAAGCGACTTACCGAAACGCCTAGGCCGAGCAAGAAAAACTTTTTCAAAGGTGGTGATAAGTTCATAGAGCAGGCCAGTCTTGTCTACGTAAATTTTTTCCAACTCTCGTAACTTATGAAAATCAGACACACCTAACGGCAGTTGGGAAAAAGTTTTTCTTTCCATACTATCCTCTTAAACCGACTCTGAGGTGACACTTTTCGTGAAAGCTGCGTCCAGAAAAGATCCGGACTTATTCGCAATATTTTCTCCAAGGCTAACCTGAATAAGTCTAACAAGCAATACTTCAAACCAGACGTGCCCAAAGAAGAACAGTTAAGATTCTTTGAAACTTTCGGATGCCTCTTTCTGTAGTTAAAGCGTTGCTCATTGGAGGTGAAACTACTTACTATCAATGTTAAATCAACAGAGTTCGACAAAGCCCAGTTGGCCAGGATAAGCTGGGCTTCAGGAGAGGTAAGGATTGAATTTCGGAGGTGCTTTCTCAAACTCATCAACAAAATTAGAGAGAATCTGAGCAAAGGTCCGAGTTCAGAAACCGCGGGTCGTCGCTTCAGATGGTACCAAGATGGCGTATATCGCTTTACGGTCTACAGAGACTTCCTTGATGCGCAGCATGACTTCGCTTCCCACTTGGAAGTTACTCGTGTGCCGCATGTTCAGAAGGAAGATCAGCGTTTCATCCATCTTGAGGTAGTTTTCTGATACCTCGTGCAGTTTGCCGTGAAGGATGCTGCCGTGGCGAGCAACTTCCTGCCAGTCCGGTGATTCTTCACCTGCCATACGAATCACTTCTTGCGGACTCATGATGCGGGCAGGGCGCCGAAGCCACTGCTGAGCTTTTGCGACGGTGTTAGGAATTGGCAGTCTTCTGGCAGTAGAAGGGTTTCTTTCTCCGGCAGAAATGCCGGGTGCGACAGGTGAAGCGGTACCTGTCCTCGGAAAAGATAAAAAGATGGCGCTAAGCGCTAACGCACGGATTCCGAACGTCGGATCCAACTGGGCAGCGAGGGATTTGTGAGGTTGAAGAGACTCATGTTTTGGCTGAATTTCGGCCGCAGAGAATTCCCGAATCTCGGGCGCTTCCCAGGCTTGAACAATCGATGCGAGTAGAAGAGCCGGCAGCAGAGAGAATACTTTAAGTTTTGTCATATCAGCTCCTTGCCGATGGTTCGAAGTTTGTTCTAATAATTTGTAAGTTTTATTTCGAACAATTACATTCTAATTCGGTAGCAAAGAAATTGTCTGACAATTTCGTAGGGGTTTATCTGCTTCGGGTTTTCCTATTGACTTTCCGTGAAAGAGGTATCTATCTAGTCTTGAAATGAGCGAAAGACAACCACACTCGCACCTCCGACAACGATACTTATAAAAGTTACACATATATTTACCGTATTTACAAAAAAGCAGTTCTGCCGCTTTCTAGGTGGTACGGGGATTAGAAGAAGAGGTACAACGTGACAAAAAACTATTTCAGCCGATATTCGATGCTAACTGCCGCTGTGCTTTGCGGAGTTCTGGCTTTAAGCGGATGCGACAAGGGAAAAGAAGGTCAGGCGGGACGAGGTCCGAGCCCGGTTTCAGTGGTAAAAGTAACGCGGCATGACGTGCCCGCGGATATGACGTGGGTCGCTAAAACAGAAAGCTCTCGAGCGGTTGAAATCTATAGCCGTGTCAACGGTTTCTTGGATGCCAGAAAATACACCGAAGGCGGTATGGTAAACGCCGGAGATGTGCTTTTCATGATGGATAAAAAGCCCTTTGAGGTTCAGCTCTCCGAAGCTTTGGCTTCTCTGGACTCAAGTCTCGCTGCCCACGAAGTGGCAAAGAGAAATTTGAACCGTATTCGTCCTCTGGCCAAACTTAAAGCACTGAGCCAGACCGACTTGGACCAAGCCATCGGTGACTTCCAGACCACTGCCGCAGCTGTGTCCAACGCTAAGGCGCAAGTAGAAAATGCCAAACTCAATCTTTCTTACTGCACGATCACTTCTCCGGTGACCGGCTACGCCAGCTCCGCGCTTCAGACAGACGGTACTTACATCAATATGAGCAACTCCCATCTTGCGACGGTCTATACGATGTCGCCGATGTGGGTAACGTTCTCCATGTCCGAAAACGAAGAAGCCAAGATCAACCAGGAAGTGAAAGAAGGCATACTTCGCCGTCCGGAAAACCATGACTACGAAGTCCAGTTGGAACTTGCCGGCGGCGAGATCTATCCGATTAGCGGACGCGTGACATTTTCGTCCCCGAACTTTAATCCGAGTACCGGAACATTTGAGCTCCGTGCATCTTTTGAAAACCCGAACAATCAGTTGAGACCTCAGCAGTATGTGCGCGCAATTGTGAAAGGGGCCACTTACGTCAATGCAATCGTCGTTCCTCAGATTGCGGTACAAGAAGGCAGTAAGGGCCACTTTGTTTGGGTCATCACCAAAGACAATAAAGCTCAGTTCCGTCCGGTCGAAGTCGGCAGCTGGATCGGCAACGACTGGCTGATTAAGAACGGCCTGGATGAAGGAGACAAGGTGGTAACCGAAGGCATGATGCTTTTGGCCAGCGAAGCTCCTGTGAAGATTGTCAAAGAAGTGGACCAGAAATCTTCTGCTGACGACAAGGCTAAGAAGTAATAGGGGGCCCGTATGTTCTCGAACTTCTTTATTAAGCGACCGATTTTCGCCATCGTTGTTTCGTTGGTGATTGTGATCTCCGGTCTGATTTCTATGTTCCAGCTGCCGATTGAGCAGTATCCGAACATGGCGCCGGTGCAGATTATGGTCACAGCTACTTATCCGGGCGCAGATGCCAAGACAGTTGCTGAAACGGTGGCTGCTCCGATTGAAACACAGGTCAACGGTGTCGATAACATGATTTATATGACGAGCTCCTCGTCATCGACCGGCACCATGATGCTGACTGTCTTCTTCGATATCGGTACCGATCCGGATATTGCGCAGGTGCAGGTGCAAAACCGTGTCAATATCGCACAGCCGTACCTGCCGAACGAAGTCATTCAAAACGGCCTTCAGATTGAAAAACGATCTTCATCTATTCTGATGCTGATCGGTATTTACGGTACAGGCGACCGTTATACCCGCGATTACATTAATAACTACGCCAACGTTTACGTCCTTGACGCGATTAAGCGTGTGAAGGGCGCCGGTCAATCTGCCGTAATGGGCAACGCCAATCAGGCAATGCGTATTTGGCTGAACCCGGACCGCATGGCTTCTCTGGGTATTACAACCTCCGATATTAATAACGCTGTCGCAAATCAGAATAAGCGATTTGCAGCAGGCAACATCGGCGCGGCACCGTCGGTTCCCGGAACAATTCAAACCTTCCCGGTTCTTGCTCCGTCTCCATCGGTGGATCCGAAGGGATATGAAAACATCATCATTCGTTCAAATCAGGATCAAAGTGCCATTGTTCGTTTGAAGGACGTTGCAAGTGTCGAACTCGGTTCTCAGAGCTACGATGTGTCATCCAATATGAACGGTATGCCGACAAGCTACATTGCGGTTTATCAGCAGGCCGGTGCGAATGCTCTGGATGTGGCGACGAATGTTAGAAAGACATTGGAACAGCTCAAGGCAAATTTCCCGGAAGGCTTGGATTACAAAGTCGCTATTGATACGACCGAGTTCGTCCGTATTTCTATCGATGAAGTGATTAAGACGCTGTTTGAAGCTGTGCTTCTTGTGATCGGTGTGATCTACATTTTCTTGCAGAGCTTCAAGTCGACGGCGATTGCTTGTACAGCCATTGTGGTTGCCTTGACGGGTACCTTCGTCGGTATGCTGGCCCTAGGCTTCACCATTAACTTGCTGACCTTATTCGGCTTGGTCCTGGCGATCGGCTTGGTGGTGGACGATGCAATTGTGGTTGTGGAAAACGTCGAGCGAAACATGTCCGAAAAAGCCATGAACCCGGTCGACGCGACGATTTTGGCTATGTCCGAAGTGTCAGGCCCGATTATCGCTACCGTGCTGGTGCTGGCGAGTGTGTTCGTTCCGGCAGCTTTCATGGGCGGAACAACCGGTATGCTCTACAAGCAGTTCGCCATCACGATTGCAATTTCCGTGGCCATTTCCGGCTTCGTCGCCTTGACACTGACCCCGGCACTGTGCGCGGCTTGGCTGTCGCATGAAGAACCGAAGACACACGGATTCTTCTTCCGCTTCAATCAGATGTTCGGACGTCTGACAGTGAAGTACGGCGAATGGACTCGTGCCTTGTTCCGCAGAACACTGCTCGTCATCATTCTGTTTGCCGGTATGGGCGTTGCGATTTTCCAGATGTTCCGCGTGCTCCCGACCGGCTTTGTGCCGAGTGAGGACCAGGGTTACGTTCTGGCGGCCATCATGCTTCCTTCCTCTGCGAGCCTGCAGAGATCTACAGAAGCGATGGACACCATCGAAAAAGCTCTGGATCCGGTCAAGGGCATTATGACGAAGAACTCCATCGGCGGCTTCTCCCTGCTTGACGGCGGTATGAAGACCAATGCCGGTACGTTCTTCATGACCTTAGATCCTTTTGAAGAGCGCTATAAGAATTCGGAAACTGCAAAAGAGATGAGTGCGGATGCGATTATGCAGCAGATGCAATACCGCGGCATGGCTTCTCAGATGCAAGCTTTGGTGGTTCCGATTAACCCGCCGGCGATTCCGGGCTTAGGTACCACAGGCGGTTTTGAATTCTGGATTCAGGACACCGGAAGCGGCACACCTCAGCAGTTGGGCGATGTCTTGAACAACTTCCTGCAGAAGGCCCGTCAGCGTCCGGAACTGACAGGACTAACGAGCACTTATAACGCCAACAATCAGCAGCTCAAGATTAACTTTGACCGAGATAAGGCTCAATTATTAGGCTTAAGCACAGCAGATGTGTTTAATACACTGCAAAGCCAGTTTGGTTCAGCGATTTCCAGTCAGTTCAGCCAGTTCTCCCGTGTTTGGTTCGTGATCATGCAGTCCGAGCCGAAATATCGTGCAAAACCGGAAGACATTGACAAACTGTATGTCCGCAACACGGACGGCGAAATGATTCCGTTAAGTTCCGTTATTACGACGGAATATACCAACGGTGCAACTTCGCTGCCGCACTACAACGGCTTCCCCGCTGCACAGGTGATCGGCAATGCCGCTCCGGGCTACTCTTCCGGTCAGGGCATGAAGGCCTTGGAAGAAGTCGCAGCCGAAGTGTTGCCTCCGGGTTACACCTACGGATGGACCGGTATCAGCTACGAACAGCAAAGTTCGGGATCTTCTTCCGCAATTGTGTTCGGTTTCGGTCTGCTGCTGGTGTTCCTAGTGCTGGCTGCACAGTATGAAAGCTGGGCACTTCCGGGTTCCGTGATTCTGGCGGTTCCGTTCGGCGTGATCGGAGCTTTGCTGGCAACCTGGGCCCGCGGCCTGGAAAACGACGTTTACTTCCAGATCGGTATGCTGGTGATGATCGGTTTGGCGGCAAAGAACGCGATTTTGATTGTGGAATTTGCGGTTGAACTTCGTCACAAAGGTATGGACTTGGTGCGAGCCGCTATCGATGCCGGCGAACTTCGTTTCCGTCCGATTATCATGACATCTCTGGCGTTCATCGGCGGTACTTTCCCGCTGGCTATTGCGACCGGCGCCGGCGCGGCCTCCCGTCATTCTCTGGGTACCGGTATTGTGGGCGGCATGATCGGTGTGTCTACGCTGGCTCTTCTGTTCGTACCGATCTTCTACGTCTGGTTTGAAGGCTGGGCCGAACGCTCCGGTGCTAAGAGCGCTTTGAAACTCGCAGCCAAGCTCTCTTCCAGAAATATTCCGATTACCGACAAGCTTCGTTCCGCTATTCTCCGCGGACCGGGTACTGTTTATGATCCGAATGCAACCGTAAAAGTTTCTCCGACCGGCGAACTTACGATTACCAACTCTCCGGGATTTAACCCCGAAGGCTTGGAAAACCAGGATATCGGTATCGGTGACTTGACACCGCAGGAACAGCAGGCGAATGTGAAATCCGCTGACGAGCTGACCGATCTTGAAAGAGATAAGAGCATTAAGAGCGACAAGACAGAAATTACGAAAGTTGAGCTTGCCGCCAATGAAGCCTCCCAAAAGGCAGCTGATGCTTCTCAAAAAGCTGCGGATGCCGATAAGAACAAAGGAGAAGGCAAATGATGAATCGACGCACATTTCTAGCAGCGGCGGTTAGCGCCGCAATGCTGACGGGCTGCGCGGTCGGTCCCGACTATAACCGTCCTTATGTTCCGGTTCCAAAGGACTACCGACACGTTCGCGGTGAAGAGACGGATGTCAATCTTTTGAAGGCGAGATGGTGGACTGAGTATCACGATCCCAACCTTGACTTCTTCGTCTCTAAAGCGATTGCCAATAACCGCACGCTTCAACAGACGATGGCCAACGTTGAGAGGGCCGCAGCGGCTCTGACAACGGCCCGAGCCAATCTCTTCCCGCAGCTTAATTACTCAGGCGACCTTGGAAAATCGAAGGCCAGCCTGAATACTCCGACCGGGGCTGCAATGGGAGACAAGCCGATCAAGAGCTACGAAGTCCTCGCAACAGCTTCTTGGGAAATTGACTTGTGGGGCAAGATCAGACGTCAGACCGAGTCTGCTCAGGCCAGCTTGAGAGCGACGGAAGCGGCTCATCGGGCAGCGATTTCTTCTGTTATCGGTTCAGTGATCAGTACTTATCTTTCGATCCTGATGACCGAAGAGCAGTACAAGATTGCTGAGGAGACTGCGGAGAGCTATCACAAGACTTACCAGCTGTTCCTCTTGAGATTTAACCACGGCAACGTTTCAGAGATGGAAGTTGCTCAGGCTTGGTCGCAATGGGAAAGCGCGATGGTCCAGATCCCGCAGATTCGCCAGAACCGCACGGAGCTGAAGAATTCGCTTTCCATTCTGACGGGTGTTCCGGTTGAGGACTTTCCGAAACCCAAAGCATTGGATGAACTGGACGTACCGGATGTTGTTGCCGGGATTCCGAGTCAGTTACTGGAAGAACGTCCCGACGTGATTCAGGCAGAAGAGCAGCTTAAAGCTGCCAACGCCGATATTGGTGCGGCTAAAGCACTTTACTTCCCGTCGATCTCTTTGTCCGGGGGCCTCGGCTTTTCCAGTGACCAGCTGAGAGAGTTGTTCAAGGGTCCGTCTAAAGTTTGGCAGTACGCCGGCAATATCAGCGGACCGATCTTCCATTGGGGCGCAGTAACCGCCGGCGTCCGCAGCGCGGAAGCCCAGCAGAAGGCATTGTTGGCAGCTTATCAGTTAGCAGTCTCAACAGCCTTTGCCGATGTGGATAACGCTTTGAGTCGCCGCCAGAACGTGATTGAAGAACTTCGCAGCAAGCGGAGTCTGGTCATGAGCTTGGAAGATTATTCTCGTTTGGCTAACGCTCAGTATCAGGGCGGCTACACGGGCTACTTCACGGTTTTGCAGGCCGAGCAGTCTCTGCTGCCGCAGCAGATTTCGCTAGCCGAAGTGAAGTCTCGCGCTTTGAACTCGGTTGCTCAGATCTATCAGGCTTTGGGCGGTGGCTGGATCGACCAGGCTTTGATTGAAGAACAGCAGGCCATTCGAGAAATCGAAGAAGCGGAAAAGCTCAAAAAACAATCTCCGGCTGCAAATCAAGCTGAGCCTGCGCCAAAACCCGTTGACGGCGAACCTGTGAAACTTGATACGGCGAAACAGCAATAGTTGAAGCATTAGAAAACAGAGACGGCGAGTGCGATTTTGACTCGCCGTTTTTTACGCCTGAAAAAGGCGAAAAAAAATCCGACGCCGCGCGGCGCCGGATAAGCAAATGAGTTTTAAATGAAGGAGCTCTGCCGTGACATAGGAGGAAAACACGGTGGCTACAACTTCATCTCATGCAACACCAAAATCTTTCATCCCCTTCAAATGAAAGACTGTGAAGACCCAAATCGATGTCTTCAGGGCGGTAATCTACACGCATTGCTCAAGTAATACAGTCAGAAATTGTGTTAGTTGTGAAGTTTTGTGTCGATGAGACCCCCTTGAAAGAAAATGAAAACTTTTGCGCAATATCGAAGCACTTTGAGCTTCTTGCTCCGGGAAGTTAAATCAAGTTCAGCTTGGGATGATTGAACTCGATTCAAGGAGTTTATGGGGTTTTCTGCCTATGAGATTGCACCAGTGCAGTCAGTTGGGAAAAGCCCCAGCTGAGAATTTAGTGCTTCAGCAATGCAAATTAGCGTTTGAAGGGTAGGCTTTCGGTCTTCCCCGAACGTTTGTTCAAGATTCTTTAGGTTGCCACCCGACCCTTGCATCGCTCTAACCGGCTTTGATCTAAGGACTGATTCGACAGCACTGACGATATGGTCAGTGTCTCTCGAAGAAAAGGCTTCATTCAGAAACAGAAGGACGTCTTCCTTCGTTTCTAAGTACTCAGCGGCATCAAAGTTTTTTAGGTTTTGGTAATTAATCATTGTTCGGGTTTTGATCTCTGCAATTTTTTGATAACGTCGGATGGAACGACCATGTTTCTTTCAGAAACGGAATAAGTTTTTCTAAGTCAGGAATCTTCCTCCCCGGGTGCTTTAGAAGCCATACAGGAGCGTTTGGAAGATGCTATTCTCCCAGTATTTGAATCAAGCTGCCGCTCTTCGTTAATGACTCTGCCGCCCAAAGAGGAATGCGAAGTGCAATACCTAAACCTTCAACTGCAGCACTGATCATTGCTTCATCAGAATTAATTCTGATCTGAGGTTCCACAGTAATGGTGATACTTTGAAGAGGTCCTTGCAAAAGAACTTTCTCGCTCTTCGAATGGATTAGAGGCAGTTTTTCTAACTGAGCAGGAACCGTGATTCTTTTGTTTTGCGCAAGAAAGTCGGGAGAGGCAAAAATTCCATATGAAATACTTGCGATATCGTAAGCAATCATCCTGACATTAGGCAGCGTTTGTGTACAAATGATCAGATCGAAATTTTCAGGCTGAATGTCGTCGAGGTTTTGATAACTGTTGATCTCGATAGGTGTGTGGTTCAAAGATTGAAGTTTTTCGAACTCAGCAAGAGGTTTGGCGATCAGGCCGGTCAGAGCACCGGGAACGGCAAGCCGAATGGTCGAGGATCGTAGTGTTGCATCTTCCGATGCTGACAAAACCTCATGAATCTCGTGTAGAAGTTTGACCGCTTCTTTGTATTTTTGGGCGCCTAACCATGTGGGCCTTACTCCTGAGCGTGAACGATCCAGAAGAGGCTCTCCAAGAAGGTGTTCAAGTTTTGTGATTTCTTTGCTGACGACGGCTGGATCGGTGCCGGCGGCAGCCGCTGCTCCAAGGATACTTCCTTTTTCAATGGCAAGAATGAATAACTGCCACTGGCGCAAAGTTGCATTATTTTCGGTGTTTTTAGAATTCATGTTTAAAAAATAAGTTCCGGGTTAGAGTGCCATTTTTCAGAGATGAAGTCACACAAGGCTTCGACGGCTGACGTTGGTTTTCTGCCGACGGGAAGAAGCAGGCTGACGGGAGAAGGTTCTGGCTCCCATTCCGGAAGAACATGAATAAGTTGTTTGCGGCGTACTAAATCCAAAGTATCGTAACGGAAGGCGTGAACACTGATTCCGGCATCGGACAACGCTGCGGTTCTTGCCGCTGTATGATCTTTTAGTCTAAGTTTTGAGTGGATGGGAACGAGGACACGCTCATTGTTCTTAAGAAGGACTAAAGGCGCTCCGTTGACTAAATCGTTGCCGCCTAAAAGTTCATGAAATTCTAAATCTTCCGGTGTTTTCGGAGCACCGTGTTTTGCGAGATAACCAGCGGACGCCACCATCATTCGGCGCATTTCTCCAAGTTTTCTAATCACGGCATTCGAACACGGGTAAAGGCCATGGTTAATCCTGATGTCGCACTCAGGAGGAATGATGTGGACAGGCCCGAGAGTCAATGTCAGATTGACGACGAGTTCTGGATTTCTCCTTTGGAATGCAGTAATCCAAGGAATTAACAAACCATTTCCGATCGCGTTGGGAGCAGATCGGATGCTTCCGCTGATGCTGCCTTCCGGTCGTGAGACGGGCGCTGACAGCTTATTAAAACGCTCTAAGAGAGGCTGGATTTTTTCAAGAAATACGCAGCCATGCGGAGTCAATTCGCTTCCGTCTTGATCCCTCACAAAAAGCTTTCCGACGGATTTTTCAAGTGCGGAAATACGACGGGAAACCGAAGCTTTTGAAATATGGAGCTGTTCGGCGGTTTTTCCGACACTGCCTAACCTCGCAAGAACGACAAAGGTTTCCAGGGTTTCGATGGTATCAAGGCTGCGCATAGTGTTCCGTTTAGATCAAAACGATGTCACTCTTTGATATCTTACCGTAACGCAGTTCAGTCTTCACAATGGTGACATAACGATAATCCATAGGAGAAGATTATGACTTGGACAGTGTGGGCTGCCATCGTTATCGTCATTTTGACGGTGGCTGCTCTGATCAAGCGCTATGAAACCCGCTTGGTCTTGTTAGCTTCCGGTTTCCTTATGACCTGTCTGTCTTTAGATCCGATGCAAGGTTTGAATGCATTTGCAAAGTCTATGACGAACAGCGGGCTGATCATGGCGATTTGCTCGGCGATGGGCTTTGCTTTCGTCGTGCAGATGACCAAATGCGACGTGCATTTGGTCAAGCTTTTATCGGCACCTTTGAGCAAACTTGGCTTACTGTTAATCCCGGCGGCAACTGCTATTACCTATTTCATCTGCATTGCGATTCCGTCCGCGGCCGGTTGTGCAGCAGCCGTGGGGCCGACAATGATTCCTTTGCTTCGTCGAGCCGGCGTCAGCCGTCCCGGTACCGCCGCAGCAATCTTCGGCGGAACGTTCGGCTCCATGCTTTCTCCCGGTCTTTCTCACAACGCTTATATGGTCAAAATGGCCAACCTTGATGTCATCCAAACAATCGGCGTCCACATGAACTACACATTGGTTTGCGGCGCGATCTCGATGATCGGTGTCACTATCATGTGTATTTTGCTCGGAGACTACAAGCCGGGCTCTGTTTCTGAAGATGAATTAGCCGAAGAAAGCGATGTTCAGCGCGTCAATATCTTGAAAGCTTTGGCGCCGCTTGTTCCCGTGCTTATTCTCGTTACCGGAAATTTGTGGATTCCCGCTATAAAGATGGGCGTTGCTCAGGCCATGATTGTCGGCGCAATCTACACGCTGGCAGTAACTTTGTCTGATCCTCAGGCTTTCTCTAAACGTTTCTTTGCAGGTATGGGCAACGGATACGGAGAAGTCTTAGGCATCATTATCGCAGCAGGTGTTTTTGCCGCCGGCTTGAAGGCATCCGGTCTCATTGCCGTCTTCATTGAAGTGCTTCGCGGATCAAACGAAATTGCTCGCTGGGGCGGGTCTCTTGGACCATTTGTGATGGGTGTCATCACCGGGTCGGGAGATGCTGCTGCATTTGCTTTTAACGAAGCGGTTACGCCGCATGCCCCGAGTTTCGGTATGGCTGTTCCGACGCTGGGAACTATGGCTGCTTTGGCCGGGGCGCTTGGCCGAATGATGAGTCCGATTTCAGGTGTTGCCATCGTGATTTGCGGCCTTGCTGGAGTCAGCAATCCGATCGAACTGACGAAACGTCTGGCAATTCCGATGATTATTGCCGTCATCTTTGTTGCATTAGCTATGGTTTAGGAGAACATCATGGATTACGTCAAAAACGAAGTAAAACTCAGAAGAGAGCTTCATCAAATTCCTGAGCTTGGTTGGGGCGAATTTTGCACAACCGCCAAAATTTTGGAGACAATTGAACCGCTTGGTTGGAAGACGTATGCCGGAGTTGAGCAGGTCGGCCTTGATGCGGTTATGGGAAGACCGGAAGACTTTGTCGAAAAAAGCAAACAGAGGGCTCTGGAAGAAGGTGTCGACCCGAAACTCATCGAGAGAATGCACGGCTACACGGGTACTATCGCGGAATTAGATACCGGCAAACCGGGTCCTGTCACGGGTCTGCGTTTCGATATTGACTGCGTCGGTGTTGAAGAAACAGACCTCAAAGACCATCTTCCGAACAAGGAAAACTTCAGATCTCGTCACGCAGGTGTCATGCATTCCTGCGGACATGACGGCCACACGGCCGTAGGTCTGACCATGGCGCAATGGATCGTTGATCATAAAGATCAACTGTGCGGAAAGATTAAGCTGATTTTCCAGCCGGCGGAAGAAGGCGTGAGAGGAGGTGCGGCTCAAGCAGCTTCCGGCCTCTTAGACGACGTCAACTATCTGTTAGGAGCTCATCTGGCAATGATGTGTCCGACCGGTGAAGTCTGTGTCTATCCGGAAGGTGTCCTCTGCACGACTAAGTTGGATGTTCGCTTCAAAGGTCGTCCGGCTCACCCGACAATGAGTCCTCACCTTGGAAGGAATGCTTTGGCCTGTGCTTGCACGTGTGTATCTGAGCTTCTTGGCATGGCTCGCCATGGAAAAGGTATCGGCTGCATTAACGTAGGAATGATGCAAGCCGGAGAAGGCAGAAATGTCATTCCGGTACATGCCCAGGTCCAATTAGAAGTACGCGGGGAAACAGCCGAAATCAACGATTTCATGGTAGATCAGGCCAATCGTATCGTTAAAGGTACAGCCTTGGCTTACGACGTTGAGTATGAAGTTGAGAAAGTCGGTGAGGCCGGTGAACTTAATAATGATCCGGAACTGGCAGCTATGGTGACGGAAGTTGCCGGAAGCCTTCCGAGCTGTGAACGCGTTGTACAGCACAAGAAGCTTGGATGCTCTGAGGATTTCAAGATGCTCGCAACCCGCGTGAAAGCTGCAGGAGGCAAGAGCGAATTTTTTGTAGTGGGTGCCGACAGAACAGCAGCGCACCATCAGAGAGAATTTGATTTTGATGAGAAAGGGCTCGAAACAGCTTTCGGTATTTTCAAAGGCTGTGTGATGAAACTGAACGGAATCTAATCCTCTAAGCCACCTCAAAACCATAAAGCAACGGGCTCGATAATCGAGCCCGTCTTAGCACCTTCTAAAAACTAGCGATTACTTGTGCGCTTTTTTGATGGCAGCCGAGGCAGCGTCAGCGGCGTCAACACCGGAGATGATTGCCCAGGAGTTCATCATAGCGGTCATGGAGTCGGCACCGTTAGCACCGCCGACCACGCAGCCTGCACCATAGAGGCCCGGGATGGGTTTGCCGCCTTTACCCAGGATCTGCATGTTGGCGTTGGCTTTCAGGCCGCCGAGCGTTGTCGCAAAGCGAGGCTTCTGTTCAACAATGTAGAACGGCGGCTTAATCAGTTCCTTCGGATCTTTACGGTTGAACTGAGTATCCTTGCCGGCTTTAGCCATTTCATTCCACTGTTTAACAGTGGCTTCGAGGCCTTCCGGATTGATACCGATTTCTTTGGCTGCTGCGGCTAAACTGTCGGATTCAACCATGACAGGTTTGCCGTTGTTCTTGATGTTGAGCCATTCGCGAAGAACTTTTTCATCCGGAACGAGCTTGTCTTCGATACTCTTGGCCAGATAGCGCTTGTAGCCGGTTTCGTCCATTACCAAGTACATGATCTTATCGGGCTGAGCAACTGTAATGTCGGTCAATTCGCCCAAAGAAGCACGTTCATTGATGATACGTTTGCCTTGACTGTTGACATAGATGGCACCGGTGTCGTTAATCGTGGCTGTGGAGCTGGCGGTTGCAGCTAAACCATGATGAGGAACGGTTTCAACGCCTTGCGGGTAGACCTTCACGAGGTCCATGTTGATGTTTTCTGCACCGATCTTGCGAGCCATTTCATAGCCTTGACCTGCGTCGCTGTCTAGCCCATAGAAGAGGTAGCCATTCAGTGTCTTCGGAAGCATGTCGGTCTTAGCACCGAAACCGCCGGAAGCCAGAATGGTTTCTTTGGCATTGATGGTGATCTTGTCGCCGTCGGAATTGACAGCATGGATACCGTCAACACGTCCGCCTTTGTAAATCAAGGAAGTAGCGCGTGTTTCCATCAGGATCTTGCCGCCGTGATCCGTGAAGATACGGGACATCGTTCTGATGAAGTTGGGAGAGCGGCCTTCGACGCCAAGCTGACGGGAAGCGGAGTGGTCAGGATACTGAGTTGCGGCAGGACCGTAAGGAATCTTGAGGTCGTCGATCAGCCAATCCACGACGGAGCCGGCTTTTTCGGTAACCATCTTGACGAGGACCGGGTCATTGCGGTGTTTGCCGACATGCATGATGTCTTTGTAGGCAAGGGCAGGAGAGTCCTTGGTTTCATGCATGACTTCGCGCTGATAGCGGGAACCCGTTGCAATCAGCGTACCGGCATTCAAAATCGTATCGCCGCCGAGGTACGGCATTTTTTCAATCAGGATTGTGGGATTGCCGTTTAACTGAGAACGGACGGCTGCGGCCATACCGCTGGCGCCGGAACCGACAACGACAACAGCTGTTTTGTAGCTGACATCAATGTTGGAAGCGGGTTTCTTAATCGGAGCTTTGTAGAACTCGCTCGGTGTACCGCCGGCCGCTTTGACTGCGTTGGTGGCGGCAGCCTTAATAGCCATGGAAGTTAAGGAAGCGCCGGCAACGTTGTTTACGCCCAGAGACTGGCGAGCAACGATTTCAGCTGGAATACGTGCAATCGCAGCATCGCCGATCATGGCGGATTCGCCGGATTTCACGACTTTAACGTTTGCAATTTTTCCGGCTTTAATCGTAACGGCAACGGTGACAGGGCCGTTTTTGCCGTTGGCTGTTCCTTCAAAAGTACCGTCCTGAATAGCGGCCTGTGCGTAAGATGCAACGGCCATAGAAACAGCGACGGAAGTCAGCAATGTCTTAAAAATCATTGAGTTATCTCCATTGGTGCGGTTGCTAACTGTGTCGAATTGTAAATGATTTAGATAAAAATAGATAGAATTTCTTACGTATTTCCACTTAACTATTACGAACACCCCCTTGAGAGACAAGGTAACTAATTAAAAATCTTGAGAAAAATTTTTCAGCCGTTTTGATTAATACGAGGGATGAAAAATGGATATGTTTCTTCGGAATTTTTTCTTCAAACAACTGGAGTATGTGCCTTCCTATTTTGGGGCTCGTAGGAATATGGGGTTTCTACCTATTGTAGTATCGTCGAGTTTGGTTGGTTTGGTATTACTTAGGTTTTGAAGATGCGGTTACATACCGAAAATTCGTCAGTCCGATTTATTGCGATCAGCTTGCTTGTTTTTCTGGCTGTCAGTTTTGTGGGATATTGGTACTGGAGTCCGTACTACGCTGCCGATCAAATCAAGAATGCTGTAGAGTCAGGCGACACAACAAAGATGAGTAAGTTCATCGATTTTCCCAAAGTCAGACTAAACATCCAGCGCCAAATCAATAACCAAATTGATATCAAGCTGCAGGAATTCCAACAGATGCCCGTCAGCAGCCACAACCAGATAGACCTGTATTCTTTCCAGCTCGTTGACCGCCTTGTCCGCGACCTCATTACAGAAGAAGGGATTGCTGCATTGATCAGCGGAAAGAATAAATTGAGCAAATACGCTTCTCACGAAGAACACGGCCAACTGAAAGACGTCGTACCTCAGGTTAAGGATGATGAACCCTGTGATGTCGAGGTCGAAAAGAAATACGGCGACGATTTCAACCGCTTTTACGTGACTTTGACCGGTAAAGATGAACCGGAGGATAAGGTTCTCATTACGCTTTCGCGTGAAGGATTTTTCTTCTGGCGCGTCACAAACGTTCTTTTGCCGTTTGGCGCTTAATTTCAGAACTTGTCTGCACAAGATCATAGGCAGCAAGAATTAGCGGAAATCTGGCTTTTAGGGCATTTTTTGATTGCTTGACTATTGTCTTCAAACGCACCAAACTAACTTCACCTTGCTGATGTGAGACGCTAGGCTGGGAAAGTTTCCGTTTCCTTGTCTGTTCTGTTAGTTCTAAGCTATACCTTCGTGCAGAAAGTGCGTCCATGGTTTGATGAGCTCCTGCCGATCTGAAATTTTCAAAGGAAGTTAAATGCCGTTTGTTTTTGCTCAAGCTTGTGTTCCGGCGGTTCCCGTCTGGGGCGAAAAAGATCAATATTTTCCGATTCATCGTGTTTACGCAATCGCCGGTAATTATGCTGATCATCTAGCTGAATTGGGCCGAGAAGAAAAGACGGAACCGGTGTTTTTTACAAAACCTTCTGACGGCCTTGTGGTTTGTAGAGAAGGCAAGAGTGCAGACATACCTTATGCACGAGAGACGGATTCACTTTGCCTTGAAGTTGAACTCGTTGTTGCTATCGGCAAAACCGCGCCGGAAACGGGCTTTGTGACTCCCGAGGAAGCCGAGGAATATGTTTTCGGTTATGCCGCAGGTGTTGAGTTCACACGCCGCAATTTCCAGAAAGCTGCCCGCGAAAATCGTCAGCCTTGGGAAAAAGCCAAATGCTTCGACGACTCGGCGCTCATCACTGAAATCAGAGAAAAACATCGCATGCCCGACATGGATCAGGCAACTCTTTGGCTTTATGTCGACAATCAGGAAAGACAAAGAGGCAATACGAACCAGATGATGCACAGCATCCCTGAGCTGGTATCCGAAATTTCTAAATATTGGCGTTTGACGGCAGGAGACCTGATTTACACAGGAACTCCGAAAGGAAGCGGCCCGATTGATATCGGACAGAGTTTTGAGGGCGGTGTGAACGGCGCCGGAAAGTTCGCGGGTAAGATTGTTAGTCGTTAAGATAAGTTTTAGAAACAGTCAAGGCTAGTTCGGTGATTTCCGTCCTAGCCTTTCGTTATTTTTGCTTATGAGCAAAGTTTGCTGAATTGCTGCTGGCCTCTCTCATTGTAAGTAATGGCGAAATTGCCTTGACGCACAGTCACTGAGCTTCCCGTATATCCCAAGAGCGTCCCAAGTTTGCCAAAAAGCATGACTCCTTTTTCGTTGTAGACGCAAACGAATTTGCCTTGTTGTACAGCGCTTCCAATTGCCATTTTCTTCTCCTCGCTTTCTAAAATTCCGGAGACTTCTTAAGGAATCCCCCTGCCGGTATTCTAGTTCGGAGAGAAGAAGAAAGAAAAGACTATTGGCCGGCGGAAAGCGGTGTGACTGTCTCTTTGATTCCGTTGATGTTTCCGGCGATGCTGCTCGGCTGAGGCTTCAAATGTGGCGGAAGAAGTTTTTCTCCGTCGATCAAACCTTTCTTGCCCATCATCTCTGCAATCGCTGACCCCAGCTCAGCCACAGCGCCGGCGTAAAAATAGCTGCTGTTGTATCGGAGAACCGCGGTGAAGTTTTTAGTTCCGACTCGGTAAAGCTTTTCAAAATCAACAGAACCCGGCAGATAGAACGGATAGTCCACAATGAACACGGGCATATTGCCGGCAAAGCGATCTGCATTGTCTAACGGTTTAACGCCGTTATTGATCAACTGGTTCCAGGTAAAGCGAGGATTAGTGCCACCCCCGAACTTAGCAGCCTGAGCCGGAGAGATATCAGCTTCAATTAACATCGGCAGGCCTTCGACCCAGCCATGTTTGCTCAGGTAGTTGGCGATAGAGCCGATGGTATCGGCGGTCGAATGATTGATGTCGATCTTTCCGTCACCGTCAAAGTCAACACCGAAACGTTTAATAGAGCTCGGCATAAACTGAGGAAGACCGACAGCACCGGCATAAGAGCCTTGAACCTCAAAAGGCTTTAGGTCGTTGTTGTAAAGAATGACCAGGAATTCCTCAAGCTCTTTCTTAAAGAAATCAGCTCTGCGCTTGTAATCAAAACTCAATGTGACCAATGAATCGAGGACTTTCCAGCTGCCGGTGTTTTCGCCGTAGCGGGTTTCTACACCAATGATACCGATGATGACGGCCGGGTCCACATGATAGATTTCTCGGGCGCGCTCTAAGTAGACTTCATTGTCTTTCCAGAACTGGACGCCTAAGTTCAGGCGATGGGCACCAAGGAAGATATTGCGGTATTTTTCCCAGTCCTTGCGGGTGTCTTTAGTACCCGGCTTGGCGCGTTTCGGTGTCATCAGACGTTCGATTTTGGGTTGGTAAGTCGCCTGATCCAAGATGGCGGCGACCCAATTCTGATCGAGCCCGCGGCGTTTGCAGACGTCTTGAATGAATTTTTTAACTTCAGGTCTTCTGCTGTAGGGCATTGCCTTCTCAGCGGAACTTGAGGACATGGATTGTGCCAATGCCAAACCGGAAAAAGCGGCGAGCCCTGAAATACCTGAAATAAGAATTGATCGTCTGAGCATATAACGCCTCCTAAGTCCTACTAAGATTACCTGAATTTGCTCCGAATTGTACGGACAAGGTGTAAACGTCGCGAGAAAAATTCCACCACAGCAACATTGAGTGACAAGAACAGTCTTTGTTGATCTTTTGGAAACTCATCGGCATTGTCGGTTTTGACTTAATACGAGTTAAACTCTAATTTATTTTTTACCGTAATTTTTTTACGGTTGAGTGCTACCATCTCCAAGTATCCGTTAAGGAGAAGTGAGAAAGGATGTTGAAGAGATTTCAGGTAAGTAACTTCAAGCAGTTCAATTCGTTGGAGTGGAATTTTTCTAAAGTGAGAAGCTATGACTTCTCCAGGGGCTGTTTGACGGAGACGTCGGCGGGAAACTTTGTTAAGACTGCATTAGTTTTCGGTCGTAATAGCTCAGGTAAATCTAATCTGGGACTTGCAGTTTTTGACATTCTGCAACATCTCTCTGGTAAAGCAGCAAAAAAGGGCGCTTACACATACTACGCAAATGCCGACCATCCTAATGAAGCCGTCAAATTTAGCTATACCTTCTTGTTGGACGGCAAGGAAGTTGTCTATTCCTACAGCAAAATGTCCTGTCTTGAATTATCAGCAGAGTCTTTACTAATAGACGGGAACGAAGTTTTTTCTTGGAATAAGGAAGAGAACATTCATAAATTTGACAATCTCCCCTCTTTTGGCTTTGAGAGTCCTAATTTTGTCCATAAAGATTCTCAGCTTTCTTTCCTTAGTTACCTGGCAGATAGCCCTCTATTACAGCCTAGTTCAACAATAAGAAGACTCGTGGATTTCGTAAGGTCTATGCGCTGTTTTAGCCCTGATAAAGGAAGCGGCTTGGGGGGTCTTTCACCGGTAAAGAAAAATTTTGAATCTTTCATCATCAGAAATGGTCTGCTAGAAAAGTTTGAAAACTTTCTGAATGAGCACGGCGTTAAGGAACGGCTGAAAGTAGCTACGACCTTGGAAGGTCGCGAAGGGTTGTATGTTGACCACGAGCAGGCGTTACCTTTTTTAGCGGTTGCCTCAAGCGGCACTTTGTCGCTTACTTCTTTGTTCTACTGGCGAGAATTCCTTAAAGCAAACGAACCAAGTTTGATTTATATCGACGACTTCGACGCTTTTTACGACAACGAAGTTGCTAAGCAAGTTTTCGGTATAGCGAAAACCCTCGATATTCAATGTATCCTCACAACCCACAATACCAATTTGTTAACCCACGCAAATACGCGAGCTGATTGTTGTTTCTTGTTGCGGGAGAACAACATAAGACCATTTTCGGATCTGACCACCCGAGAAATACGTCAGGGCAATAATCTTGAAAAACTCTTCCTGAGTCATGAATTCGAGAACTAAGCGGATCATTGTTATGTTTTGGACTCACGGTTAATCCAACAAAAGTAATTCACTGCCTTGCATTAATTGTTTTGTTGTCGGCAGAACCATCCCAAGAAAAAGTTAAAATTGAAGGAAAGGCTCAAAAAGAAGAAATCCCATGGCTGACACAGCTTTCTATACTCACGGATTGTTCCTCAAACATAAGATGGGGAACAACAATCCCGAATGTCCCAAACGCCTGGAAAAAATCGAAGAGCTCATGCTGGCTGCCGGTACATCTCAGTTTGTCGATCAAAAGACGCCGCCGATGGTTGCTGTAACCGACATGCTGGCTGCGCACGATGCCGACTATATTTCCTACCTCTCTCACAACTCACCGAAAGAAGGTCTGAACACTATCAGTGTCGACACTGCGATGAATCCATACACATGGGAGGCGGCGCAATATGCCGCAGGCGCCGCCTGCGCGGGCGTGGACGATGTTCTTTCAGGTCAATATAAGAAGGTCTTCTGCGCGGTCAGACCGCCCGGACATCATGCGCATCGGGATCATTCAGGCGGATTCTGCTTCTTAAATAATGTGGCAATCGGTGCGCTGCACGCCATAGGAGTCTACGGATTAAAAAGAGTCGCGGTTGTGGACTTCGATGTTCATCATGGGGATGGGACAAGCGACATCCTGGGTGGCCGAGATGATGTTTTAATTCTGGACGGATTCCAGGAAGCGCTTTTCCCCTATGCCCATATCCATCATGCACCGCCCAACGCCGTTTACACTCCTTTCCCGGAAGGCACGGAGGGAATAGCACTTCGCCGAACCATGGACGAAGTTTGGATGCCCAAGCTCAAGGAATACAAACCTGAACTGATTATGGTTTCTGCAGGATTTGATGCCCACCGAGAAGAAGACCAGGCACAGCTTTTAATGGTTGAACGCGACTATGCATTTTTGGGACGCCGGCTGGCTTCCTGCAAGTCTGAGATTCCTGAATGCCGTGGGGTCGTGGCGGTGCTGGAAGGCGGATACAACACATCTTCTTTGGCCAGAAGCTGCGCGGCCTTCATTCATCAGCTGGCTTGCACGGATTAATCGATGCACTCAGGAAAGAACTTGCTTATGCCCGGCGTGTCCAAGCGGGAGGTTCTTGCTTGGGCGTCCTACGATTTTGCCAACTCCGGCTACACCACCGTCATTCTGACGGCTGTTTACAACGCGTTTTTTGTTTCGGTCGTCGCGGAAAATGCCGTTTGGGCAACATTTGCCTGGACGCTGACGATCACGCTTTCCAACTTGCTGTCCATCGCTGTCATTCCGGTGATCAGTGCTTTGGCAGATGCAAAAGCGAATAAACGCTTCTGGCTTGCCGTGATGACGGGAATCTGCTGTATGAGTACCGCTACGCTTGCCTATACAGGCCCGGGAACTTTAGCGTCTGCGGTTATTTTGATCATCATTTCTAATACGGCATTTAACGCCGGTGTTTCGCTTAATTCAGCTTTTCTTTCCGAGTTGGCAAAGCCGGAAGCGTTCGGCAAAGTTTCCGGCTGGGGTTGGTCTTTCGGATATCTAGGCGGGATCGTCAGTTTGGCGGCTTGTCTGCTCATCGTTTTTGAAGGACAGAAAGCAGGGCTCCCGGCTGATGTCTATGTGCCTTACACGGCAATGTCGACTGCGACGATTTTCTTTGTGATGGCGCTTCCGATGCTCTTGTATGTTAAGGAGCGTTCCAAGCCTAAAAACATCTCTTTTGAAAAGACTTTCAAACGAATCCGAAAGGAATCTGCTGACAGTTTCCGGCTCCTCAAGCGTTATCCGGAATTTTTGAAGTTTTGCGCCTGCGGGCTTTTCTACCAGGCCGGAATTGCTGTTGTCATCACGCTGTCGGCGGTTTACGCCCAGCTCGTCATGAAATTTACGACCGCACAGACGATTAGTTTGATTTTGGTCGTCAATATCACCGCTGCCATCGGAGCGTTTGTATTTGGGTACGTTCAGGACCGTCTTGGACACAAGAAGACCTTAGCGCTCACGATTCTTTTGTGGATCGTTATGGGCGTTATGGCAGCTTTCTCCCAAGGGCCGGTTACTTTCTGGATCGCCGCCAATATTGCGGGCGTCGCAATGGGCTCAAGCCAATCCGCCGGCAGGGCGGTAGTTGCAGTCTTTGCTCCCGCCGGTGAACTCGCTCAGTTTTATTCCGCCTGGAATGTGGCGGTTTGGGGTGCCAACGTTTTAGGTCCGATTACATACGGTACGGTGACTTGGCTGACATCGGGCGATCAAAGAACGGCCATTCTTGTGACTACACTTTTCTTTGTGATCGGACTTTTGATCCTTCGCTGGGCGCGACTTCCCTCTAAAACCTCTTGTTGATCCTCGATTACCCGATGAAAGCGCGGGATTCCGAAGGTCTGCGTAAAACAAAACGCTCCTGAAAAGGAGCGTCTTGCGAGTATTGCGGTTCAGCTAGGCTTAGCTTAATCCGGTGATCTTGCCGTCAACGACATCGATGGTGTAGGCAGCGGGCTTCTTGGGGAGTCCCGGCATACGCATGATGGCGCCGGTGGTCACGACCAGGAAACCTGCGCCGGCGTTCAGAATGACGCGCTGGACAGGGAGTGTAAAGCCGTGAGGAGCACCCTTCAGATCTGGATCGTGAGACATGGAGAACGGAGTCTTAGCGATGCAGATGGGAAGCTTTTCAAATCCCATGTTCAACGCTTTGATCTTAGCCAGGTCTTTCAAAGCGGCAGAAGAGTAAGAAACATCCTGTCCGCCGTAAACCTTGGTGTTGACGTCCTGAATCTTTTCTTCAATGGATTCGTCAAGGCTGTAGGCATAGTTCAGAGGCTTGGACCCTTCCTTAACAGCAGCCATCACTTCTCTGGCAACGTCTAAAGCACCTTCGCCTCCTTTTGCAAAACCATCGGAAATCGCAAAGCGAACGCCGGCGGCTAAACATTCTTTACGGACGACATCGATTTCTTCTGCGTTGTCGTTGGCGAAATGGTTAAGAGAAACGACAACCTGCTGGCCGAAACACTTCAGGCTGGCAATATGAGCCTTGAGGTTGGGTAGGCCGTTGATGAGTGCGTCCATGTTTTCCTTGCCGATTTCCGGCAGAGGAACGCCGCCGTGCCACTTAAGGGCTCTCAGAGATGTAACGAGGATCGTCGCGGCAGGCTGAAGGTTGTTCATACGGCACTTAATGTCATAGAACTTTTCTGCGCCTAAGTCGCTGCCGAAGCCGGCTTCGGTGATTGCCCAGTCGGCAATCGTCATGGCAGCGCGGGTAGCGGCAACGGAGTTGCAGCCGTGAGCGATGTTGGCGAACGGACCCCCGTGAACGAATGCGGGTACGCCTTCAATGGACTGAACTAAGTTCGGAAGCATGGCGTCTTTAAGGAGAGCCATGAGAGCGCCGGTAGCACCTAATTCTTTGCAGGTGTAAGCGGAGCCGTCGCGTTTGAGACCGACAACCAAACGATCCAAGCGAAAGCGAAGATCTTCTTCGCCGGCTGCCAAACAAATGATGGCCATGAGTTCGGAAGCAGCTGTGATGTCAAAGCCGGTTTCTGTCGGGATGCCGTTGGCAGGACCGCCGAGGCCGGTGACGATGTTGCGCAGCATGCGGTCGTTTACGTCAAGAACGCGGCGCCAGGTGATTTCTTTAAGGTCGACCTGACCTTGGTGACGAGCATTGTCGATTAAGGCAGCCAAAAGGTTGTTGGCAGCTGTAATCGCATGGAAGTCACCTGTGAAATGCAGGTTGATGGATTCCATCGGAACCACCTGAGAGTATCCGCCGCCGGCAGCGCCGCCCTTCATACCGAAGGAGGGGCCGAGAGAAGGTTCTCTCAGAGCCAGACATGCTTTTTCGCCGAGTTTCTTAAAGGCTTGGGCAACGGCGATGGATGTCGTTGTCTTACCGGAGCCGGCGGGCATACCGGAAGTAGCCGTTACGAGAATAAGTTTGCCCTTCGGGTTAGAGGTGTCTAAAGCAACCTTGGCTTTGTCTCTGCCGTAAGGAATGAACTGGTCGTCGGAAAGACCGTATTCATGGGCGAGTTGATCGATAGGAATGAGCTTGGTTTGCTGTGCAATTTCAATGTCAGTCAGCATGTCTGTCCTTGATAGTAAGGTGTGAGTCGGAAACTTGGATAAAGTATCTAACCTATATGAACGCATTTTCGGGTGTCTGCGAACAAGGCTACATTCTAATGGCAGACGATCTCTTACGCCCCAAAATAGCAAAGATGGAAATCCGTATTTTTCCTTAGGCTGAATAACCTACCTAAACAGAGGTCGTCCGATATTAAGTTAGACAAACTTCGTGTCTTTGCAATTAACAACTTCTCCACAGAAAAGAAAAACCGAAGATTTTTAGGTCTCCGGTTTTATGGAATGTGGTTCGCTCGTTATTCGGCTTTCTTCTCTTCCGCGGCAGGGGCTTCTGCTTTTGCCGCTTCGGCATTTAGCGTCTTGGGATCATGAGCCGCGCGAGGAACAAATTCAGGATCAAACTTCGGGTCGAGCAGACGCTCTAAAGCAATGCGCGCCCCGCGGGAATACTGATAATGAATCTTGCCGACTTGGAACTCAGACGCAATTGTGTGACGCTGAGATTCAAGTTTTTCCGGCATCGGTTCAGACGCTTTCGGTCCGTAAAGCTTGAACATGAGGAGGGCGGAAACGGCGTCCGAGACTTCTTTAGGGCTCTCGGGATTTCTTTCAAGCTCGGACTCAATGACGTTCCAGTATTCGTCGAAGTCAGGCTTGAAGCTCTTATGCAGCAGTTTGGTGCGGAGAGCTTCGATCAGTTCCTCGTTCGGCTCTCCTTCCATCTTCAGGGTGCTGTTGCGAACGCCTTCTAAAAAGAGAGCGACAGAAAAAGGAATGTACTGTTTTTGAAATTCTTCCAGGCGTTTTTTTCTTCCCATAAACCAAGGAATATAGAAATCTGTCGCCTTTCTCAATGTCTTGAAATTTTCTTTGTAATAAAACTGAAAAACCTTATTAAGTGCTTCAATTTTGGCTTTAAGATCTGCGGACTGAGCCATGTTGTACTGTCGGTTTGTTAGAAAGATTTACATAATCTACACGATCTAAGGAACGTTTTGTCTTTTACTGCCTACCTTTGGACGCTCTTTACGAGCGCATTTGTATCGTCTACCGTGTTGCCCGGCGGGAGCGAAGCGCTTGTTGTCTACGGAATGCATGAATTTCAAACGCAGCTTTGGGTCGTTGTTTTTGTTGCAACGGCCGGCAACACTTTGGGCGCTTTGGTCACTTACGGGATGGGCCGTCTCATACCGAATAAAAAGCAGGAAGTCAGAAGCTTGGAACTCCTTAAAAAGTACGGTCCCATAACACTGTTTTTTTCCTGGGTTCCGGTTGTTGGAGACGGTTTTTGCCTCGGCGCCGGCTGGCTGAGAATTAACTTTTGGCTCTCTTTCGTTCTGATTCTTATCGGCAAATTCGCCCGATACCTGGTCCTTGCGGCGGTTTCGCTTCAAATTTTTTCGTGAACGTTAGAAGAAAGTCTCAATAAAGTTCGCTCATATTTCTTCAGAGGCAAGCGCCTTCGCGCGTTTTATACGCCTTTTCTTCCTCTAAAAACGAGCTGAATTTCGAGGATATATCCCTAAAAACTGAAGGTTTTCAGAAAGAAACACCCGCCTATATTGAATCTGCGTACTTTTGTAATAGGAGATTTTGGTATGCAGTGTTTGGACGACTTTCGTCTTTCCTTTAAAGGCCGCGAGTTTTTACCGCTTATGGTCGGCGGAATGGGAACGAATATTTCAACCGCAAATCTTGTGCTGGCGATTGAGAAACTTGGCGGCATGGCCCATCTTTCTGATGCAATGCTGCCGGATGTGGCCGACCGGGAAATCGGAACGCATTTCACCAAAGAAAAGACGATCCGATTCAAATCAATGATTCAAGAGGCAGATAAGACGGAAGAGAAGTTCAATTTGGAAGCGCTTTCAAGAGTTTCCAAGCAATACTTTGCCGACGTGATGGAAAAGGCAACAGGAAAGGGATTGGTTCTCGTGAACTGCATGGAAAAGCTCACGATGAATGATCCGATTGCTACCTTGAAGGCTCGCTTGAACGCCGCATTAGATGCCGGAGTCGACGGCATCACAATGTCTGCCGGTCTGCATCTTTCCAGCATGAAACTGATGCAAGAGAATCCTCGGTTCAATGACGCGCTTTTCGGATTGGTTGTCTCCTCGGCGAGAGCGCTGAACCTCTTCCTTAAACGCACGGCATCCCTCGGGCGCAAACTGGATTATGTGATAGTCGAAGGTCCGCTGGCCGGAGGACATTTGGGTTTCGGTGAAGATTGGAGAAACTTCAAGCTGGAAGATATTGTCAAAGATGTCGTTAAGCTTGTGAAAGACACCGGACTGAACGTTCCCGTGCTAGGCGCCGGAGGCATATTTTCCGGTAAAGAAGCCGTGGATCTGATGGAAAAGACCGGGGCATCCGGCATTCAGGCAGCGACTCGCTTCACGATTGCTCAGGAAAGCGGACTTCCCGATCCGGTCAAACAGGTTTACATCGATGCCAAAGATGAAGATGTTGAAGTTAATCATGCTTCTCCTACTGGATATCTCATGAGAATGCTGAAAAATTCTCCTGCCTTAACCGCCAATAACCGCCCCAACTGCGAGTCCTATGGCTACATGCTCTCTCAAGGAACCTGTCCGTACCTTAAAGAATGGCTGGAGAACTCGCCGGAGAAAACCAAGTGCTGCTTGTGCACGAACATGCGCAACTACAAGGTTTGGACATGCGGCACGACCGTGAGCAGATTGAAGACTACGACAGTAAGAGGAGAAGACGGGAAGTGGCTGCTTCCGACGGCTGAGCAGATCTTCAACGACTATCGATTTGCCTAAAAAGGAATATCTTCACGAAAGAACGCGCCGGAGTTTGAGTGCCTTCTTTCGTGAGATAAGCTCGGTTTCAGTCTTGACGGCTATGCTTTTTGCACAATGCAATTCGCTCAAAACGTTTTGTCTGGGAAAATTCTGCGAGGCTTCAATCGCTATAATCCACCGAATGTAATCTAACATCAGAGAAATAAATGAAAATTCTTGTCCCTGTCAAAAGGGTGGTCGACGCCAATATTAAGGTCAAGGTCGGACCTGACGGCAAACTCGACGTCGCTAACCTCAAACACTCGATGAACCCGTTCGACGAAATCGCGCTTGAACAGGCCGTTCAAATGAAAGAAAAGGGTATTGCCAACGAAGTGATCGCAGTGTCCGTTGGCGATACAAAGGCTCAGGAAACATTACGCACTGCCCTAGCCATGGGGGCCGATAAAGGTGTTCTTATTCAAACAGACAAACCGTTTGAAGCAGAACCGCTGAATGTCGCTAAGTTGATCAGCGCCTATGTCAAACAAGTTAATCCGGATCTGATTATCTGCGGTAAGCAGGCCGTGGACAACGACTCGAACCAAGTCGGTCAGATGATTGCCGCCATGTGCGAATATCCGCAGGCTACACACGCTTCTTCTGCCTTAATGAAAGAAGGCAAACTTGAAGTCACACGCGAAATCGACGGCGGCTACGAAGTTCTCGATCTGACGCTTCCGGCTGTGGTGACTGCTGATTTGAGACTGAACGCTCCGCGTTATGTCACGCTGCCGATGATGATGAAGGCTAAGCGCAAACCTCAGGAAGTCGTCATGGCTTCTGCCCTTTGCCCGGATCTCCGTGCGCACGTTGAAGTTGTCGGCTATGAAGCCCCTGAAGCACGCAAGGTCGGCCGCAAGGTTGCCAATGTCGACGAACTCATCGACAAACTCAAGAACGAAGCGAAGGTACTTTAAGGAGCGAGAACATGGCCGTTTTAGTTATTGCCGAACATAATCATGCCGCTCTGAATCCTGCGGTTTATTCTTTGGTTACCGCTGCTCAGAAGATCGGCGGCGATATCGACATCATGATCACAGCTCAGGACGGCGGAAAGCTCGCCGAAGAAGCCGCTAAGATCAATGGCATTCGCCGTGTGCTGCTTTCTGAGGCTCCTTACTTTGCCGAAGAGCTTCCTGAAAATCTCGGAGCTTCTGTCTTGGAAGTGGCGAAAGAATATGACTACTTCCTGTTCGTCGCCAATCCCGCCGGTAAAGCTGCCGCTCCGAGAGTTGCTGCCGTCTTGGATGTTGCTCAGATTTCCGAAATTACTCAGGTCGTTGACGCCAAGACGTTTAAACGTCCGATCTATGCCGGTTCTGTTATTGAAACCGTCCGTGCGCTCGACCCCAAAGTTGTTTTAACGGTTCGTGCTACAGCTTTTGATGCCGCTCCGACCGGAGAAGGCAAAGCCGAACTCGAAAGAGTGGTTCCTGCTTCTCCTGTGATTAAAGTCACTTTCGTCCGCAGCGAGCAGGTTAAGAGCGATCGTCCTGATCTGCAGAATGCCAAGATCGTTTTGGCGGGCGGCCGCGGTTTGGTCGATGAAGCTGAATTCGCTGAAATGGGCAAACTGGCTGACAAACTCGGCGCTGCGGTGGGTACGACCCGTGCGGTGGTCGACGCCGGTATTGCTCCGAACGATTGGCAGATCGGTCAGACCGGTAAGATTATTGCTCCGGACCTGTACATCGGTTTCGGTATTTCCGGTGCCATTCAGCATATTGCCGGCATCAAAGACGCCAAAGTCATTGTGGCTGTGAACAAAGATCCCGAAGCTCCGATCTTTGACGTTGCCGATTACGGCTTAGTCGGAGACGCGATGACGGTGATCCGCGAACTGGAAGCGAAACTCTAGTTTCACGATACCAAAATACAAGCAAAAGGCGGTTGACAACAGCCGCTTTTTCATTTGCACTGCGTAACAAAACAGATGCAACCCGTTTGTTTAATTGAAAAAATTAGGATAAAATCACGTGTTTTCAGGCGTTAGAAGCCTAATTTTTAAACTTTTTTAGAATATAAATTTTTTGAGGTAACTTAATATGGTCGTTATCCGTCTGGCTCGCGGCGGCTCCAAGAAGCGCCCCTTCTACAACATCGTCGCGACCGACTCCCGCAACCGCCGTGACGGTCGTTTCAATGAACGTATCGGCTTCTACAATCCGATGGCATCCGGTGCTGCTCCCCGTCTTTCCATCAATGAAGCTTCTTTGAACGCTTGGGTTGCTAACGGCGCACAGATGAGCGACACCGTTGCTCGTCTCTACAAAGAATTCAAAAAGGCAGCTGCTCCTGCTGCTTAATTGATTTCTGACCGTTTGTGACTAACGAGAAGAATTCCGGCGCCGAGCCTATTGTGCTCGGCGCTTTGCATGGTGCCTACGGGCTTAAGGGCTGGGTTCGCGTTCAGCCTTTCCAGGGTACGTCTGCGCTTTTAGGTTCCAAACACTGGCAGCATGTCCTTCCTGACGGCGAAGTCAGACCCGTGGAACTTGAAAAAGCGAAACTGCACGGCGCCGGTATCGTTGCAAAATTTCAGGGTATCGATACCCCTGAGGATGCGGCGGCGCTTCGCGGTGCAGTCGCCCTTTACCGCAAGGATTTTCCTGAAGCCCAAGAGAACGAATATTACTGGGTCGATCTGATCGGATGCGATGTCGTCAATAAAGAAGGGCAGAGCATCGGCCGGGTTAAAGGCATGATTGACAACGGCGTTCACGACATTCTGAATGTCAAACGCGCCGACGGTAAAGAAGTTCTCATTCCTTTTGTCGAAGACTATTTGGCAGAAGTGAATGTGGAGACGAAGAAGATCATTGTGGACTGGGATCCCTCCTGGGATTAAACCTCATGATGCGTTTTGACATCGTCACGCTGTTTCCGGAAATGCCGCTTCTCATTGAGAAGTTCGGTATTACCGCTCGGGCTTCTAAATTGGGACTTTGGCAGCTCAAGTGCTGGAACCCGCGTGATTTTGTTTTTGATGCGCATAAGACCGTAGACGATCGACCCTTCGGGGGCGGCCCGGGCATGGTTCTGTTGGCAGAACCGTTGGCCGATGCAGTGGACGCGATCCGTAGGGACGGAAACCACGGCAAAGTTATTGCGTTTGCGCCGTCCGGCACAACGCTCAATGACGAGAAAGTTCGTTCATTGGCTGAAGACAGTCAGGATTTGATTCTGATTTGCGGCCGGTACGAGGGCATTGACCAAAGATTCCTGGATACCTATGTCGATGAGACTTTGTCGATCGGAGACTATGTGCTCTCCGGCGGAGAGCTTCCGGCAATGGTGCTCATGGACGCGGTCATTCGTCAGCTTCCCGGTGCGATTAAGGATTTGTCAGCGTCTGACGAGTCTTTTTCTACAGGTCTTTTGGATGCTCCGCATTACACACGGCCGGAGGTTTGGCGTGATATGCCGGTTCCGGATGTGCTCTTGAGTGGACACCATAAAAACATCCAGGCATGGACGCGCAAACAGGCGTTACAAATAACCGCCCAAACGCGCCCGGATTTGGTTAAAATAGCGCGCTCGAAGAATTTGCTGACCCGCGAGGATGAACGAGTTCTGCGAAACATTAAAGAGAGTACGGAATCGTAAAACGTTCCGATTTTTAAAATCCATCCTCTCTGCAGTTTAAGAGATAACAGAGCTGCATGAAGATGGTCATTGGAGACAAAAATGAATTTGATCGAAACACTTGAAAAAGAAGAGATTGCCCGTCTTTCTGAAGGCAAAACCTTCCCGAAAATGAACCCCGGCGACACCGTTGTCGTTAACGTCAACGTCGTTGAAGGTTCCCGCAAGCGTGTTCAGGCTTTCGAAGGCGTTATCATCGCCATTCGCAACCGCGGTTTGAACTCTGCTTTCACCGTTCGTAAGATTTCCAGCGGTGAAGGTGTGGAACGTACATTCCAGCTCTATTCTCCGTTGATTGCCAGCATCGAAGTTAAGCGCCACGGTGACGTCCGCCGCGCCAAACTCTACTACCTGCGCAATCTGTCCGGTAAGGCTGCTCGAATCAAAGAAAAACTGGTTCGCAAGGCCTAATCGGTATTCGGATCTCCGAATTAGAAAAGACCTCGTCAGTTTCGCCTGGCGAGGTTTTTTCATGACCGTTCAAAAGCGCATAATGTGCGGCAAGGGCTTTGGCTGTTAACTGCTTTTTGAGAGAGCTGGAAATGAATCGAGAGACTTCTGATTTGATTGAACAGATGATTCAGGATCGCAGGCAGATCCACCGCCGTCCGGAGCTTGGCTGGACAGAGTTCGAAACGACGTCTTTTGTTGCTAATCGCCTGAAGTCCCAAACTCCCGCGAAATAGTTCAGTATTGACTTTTAGTCCTTCAAGTTTCGCGGGA
>OLRF01000114.1_pt1 | contig 121680 bp, 113 predicted proteins | sample 1672061 | NCBI WGS metagenome assembly OLRF01 (sample SAMEA3136641, study PRJEB25190) | human gut metagenome | reverse complement strand
ACTGCGGCGATGTCATCAACTTCAAAAGCTACTCCAAATCCTATAAAATGAAGCGGCGCATTGAAAATCCGGAAGAGAATAGAGCGATTTTCCTCAATGTCCATGAGCCGATTATTGACCGGGTCACATGGGAAAAGGTACAGGCTTTGCAGAAAGGAACACGGCGCAAAAAGCCGACTGTTACCCAAGAGCCGAGTGTGTTCTCCGGGCGGCTGAAATGCCCCGAATGCGGCGGCAACCTCAACTTCCATTTCAATCAGAAAAACCACGACATTAAGTTTTTCAGTTGTCAAAACCACAACTCCGGCTTGCGGAAGTGTTCTGCCACGCACTACATCCGCCTGGATTTTCTGGAACAGGTGGTACTGTATGAGGTCAACCGCTTGGCGACCTTTGCCAATGAGTACGAGCGTGACTTTGTAAAAGCTATGATGGGCCGTTCCGCAAAGGTGGCCGAAAATGACCGGGCAAGAAAACAGCGGGAACTGAACACACTGCTGACCCGCGACAAGGAACTGGATATGCTCTTTGAACGGCTGTATGAGGACAATGTAGCGGGCAAAATCGACGATACCCGGTTTGCCAAGATGTCAAAGCGGTGCGAACAGGAACAGGGCGAAATCGGCGCAAAGGTCAAAACTCTGCGGTTGGAACTGAAAAAGGCTGAAGGCCAGCAGATGGATATGGAGGACTTTCTGGAAACGGTGAGGCGGTACACCCATGTGACGAAAATCACCCGGCGCATGGTATCCGAACTCATTGACCACATTGATGTGTACCACGCCGAAAAGCAGGATGGCGTGACCAATCAGCAGGTGGTCATCCACTACAACTGCATCGGGGCCTTTGAAGTGCCAGACCGCAAGAAAATCCCGGAGGCCGACATTATCATGGAAACGAGAAAAGGCGTAGCTGTCAGCTACGCCCCGGCACAGATTGCAGTATAAATTTTGCAGAAAACAAAAATACGGAGTGTCCGTTACAGGATACTCAAATCCTATAAGGACACTCCGCATGGTCCGAGTGGCGAGACTTGAACTCACGGCCTCTTGACCCCCAGTCAAGCGCGCTACCAACTGCGCCACACCCGGATGATGTGTACTGCTCAATGTCAGCTTAGATAGAATAGCACACCAGTCCGGAAAATGCAAGTCCTAATTTGAAATTTTTTCAAAAATTTTGTCGAGACCTCACCACGGGACTTCTTCATCCGCGCGCAGATAGAAGTGTCCGGCCTGCGGCGTGACGCCGGCGTTGGAAAACAGCTCTTCGAGCGTAACGAACTCGTAGCCCTGCTCACTAAGAACGTCGATGGTCTGAAGTGCGGCCTCGACACTCGTGTCATATGGGTCGTGCAGGAGAACGATGTCGCCGCTTTTGGCGTTTTCGATGATGTGGTGCGCGACGAGGTCCCTGTTGCGCACGCTCCAATCCATCGTGTCGATCGTCCAGTAGATGAGCGGGACGGAGACGGCGCTTTTGAGTGCGTCGCTTGCAAAGCCCCAGGGCGGGCGCAGCCAGTAGTCACCGTCGCCGAGGATGGCGCGCAGCGTCTCGTCCGTTTTCTGGATTTCGGCAAGTGCAGCGGCGTCAGCGCTGTCAAGACGGATGTGCGTGTAGCTGTGGCCGCCGACCTGATGGCCTTCGTCTTTCATGCGGCGGACGAGATCTTCGTTGCCTGCGATCTGCTCGCCGATGAGGAAGAACGTCGCGTGCGCGCTGCGCTCCTTGAGCCCGTCAAGGAGGGTGGCGGTCGTCTGCGGGGAGGGGCCGTCGTCAAAGGTCAGCGCAATGCAGCGCCGCAGTTGGGATGGGGCCGAGACGGCGACAGCTTGGCCGTCTTTGGCGCAGGAAAAGCAGAGTGCAAGAAAAGTCAACAAAAACAGCAGCAAGAGCGCGAAACGTCGTTTCAAGATCATCACCTCAGCCTCTATTTTACGCAGCAGGCGGACAAAAAAGACCAAGCTGTATGACAGATGATGGAAAAAGTTTGTAAAAAGGAGCTGAAAACGAGAATTCCGCTTGCATACGGCGCGAGGATATATTATAATCCAAACATGCTGAATACTAATAGGAAAGGAATATCCTATGGAGAGCAAAAAGTTAGAAGCGCTGCTGATGGCGGTAGACCTCGGCAGCTTTACCAAGGCGGCGGAGGTGATGGGCTACACGCAGTCCGGCCTGACGCACATGATGAATTCCCTCGAGCGCGAGGTCGGCTTCACGCTGCTTGAGCGCGGGCGCGGCGGCGTCCGCCTGACGAAGGACGGCGAGCGCGTGGCGCCCGCCATCCGCGAATTCTTGCAGGCCAACGCGCGGCTTGACAGCACGATCGCGCAGGTGGCGTCCTCGCGCAGCGAGGTCATCCGCGTGAGCGCATTCGCCAGCATGGCTATGCACTGGCTGCCGAGCATCATCCGACGCTTTCGTGAGGAGCGGCCCGACGTTGATGTCGACATCCGCATGGCGGATCATATCCGCAGCCCCTATGAGCTTTTGGCGCAGGGAAAGATGGACGTCATCTTTGTCAGCCATCAGGAAGAGGAGAGCGGCTACGAGTGGATCCATCTGCGAGACGACACGATGTATGCCGTGCTGCCCAAGGACTATCCCATCGACGGGCGCACGGGGTATCCGCTGAGCGAGTTCGACGGGCGTGACTTCATTATGCCTGCGCAGGGCTTTGACAAGGACATCATGCGCATCTTCAACCGCGTGGGCGTCAAGCCGCACATCCTGCCGACGGCAGTGGACGACCCGACGGTCATCAGCATGGTCGAGCACGGTCTCGGTGTGAGCATGATGACGGAGCTGACGCTGCGAGGACGCGGCGACGGCGTTCTGCTTGTGCCGGTGGAGCCCAAGTCGGCACGCGAGCTCGGTATGGCTGTGCGCGCAGGCGAGGGACGGCAGGCGTCGCTCCAGCAGTTCCTTGAATGCGCGCAGACGGTGCTCGCCGAGCTGGAGCCCAAATGAAAAAAGACTTGTAACGCGGCGCAAAAACGGGTAAAATAATCAATACGACTCGAAAAGGAGAAAAAGGTTTTCCATGCTGACATTCAAACCCGTTGCGCAGCGGGATCTTTCCCGCTTGCGTCGCTATTATAAGAATTGCAACTACCAATTATGCGAGTATTCCGCGCTCGTCAAGCTGATGTGGCGCGGGCACCTGCACCCGCAGTATGCCGAGGCGGCGGGTTGCCTGATCGTGAAAAACTGCATCGACGGTAAGCCCTGCTTCGACTATCCCGTGCCGGGACCGGACGGCGATGAGGAGGCCGCGCTTTGCGCCATTGAGGATTACTGCGTGGAGCAGGGTATCTCGCTCGAGCTGTCCGTCGTGCCAAAGGAGAAGGCGGCGAAGCTCTTAGAGCGCTATCCGCGCTTCCACCTCAACAATTTTCGTTCCTGGCGCGACTATATTTACGAGGCGAACGATCTGCGCGAGTTCCCGGGCCGCCATTACAGCGGCCAGCGCAACCACGTCAACAAATTCCGCAAACTCTATCCCGAGGCGCAGTTCCGTGCGCTGGGGAAGGATGATCTGCCGCTGATCGAGCGCTTCTGGCAGGACTATACGGAGGTGTTTGAAAAGACCTCGCAGTCGGCCAAGCAGGAGTTGGCGCTTGCCAAGACGATGCTGCGCCTGACGGGCGCGTCGTGGCTCTACGTCGGCGGTATGGAATATGAGGGGCGGCTCATTTCGATTGCGATGGCCGAGCGCTGCGGCGAGACGCTGCACGTCCACATCGAAAAGGCGCTCTACGGCTACGAGGGCGTCTATCCCGCGACGGTGCAGGAGTTCGCCCGCTGCTACGCGGTGGATGGCGTCAGGTATTTGAACCGTGAGGACGATGCGGGCGACCGCGGCCTTCGCACCTCGAAGCTCCAGTATCTGCCGTGCAAGCTCGCGGAAAAGTTCTGCTTTGATGTGAAAAACGAGCTGGAGGACTTGGACGAGATCCCGACGCTCAAGACCGAGCGTCTGACACTTTCGGCCTTTACCGACAAGGACCGCGAGGCCTACAACGCGCTTTGCCTCGACGATGAGCGCAACAAGTGGTGGGGCTACGACTACCGCACCGACTGGAAGGGTGAAGACTTAGACTCTTATTTCCTCGACGTTGTGCGAGAGGACTTTGCCAAAAAGCGCGCCATCAACTTTGCCATCCGTTTAGACGGCAAGTGCATCGGCGAGGTGCTGCTCTACCGTTTCGACGGCAAGGGCGGCGCGGAGGAAGGCTGCCGCATCGCGCCGGAATACGGCGGACAGGGCTACGGCGTCGAAGCGTTCCGCGCCGTGGCCGAATGGGGCCTCTACCAGCGCCATCTGGGACACGTCGTCGCCAAGTGCTTCAAGGAGAACGACGCTTCTTATAAGATGCTTTCTTCCTGCATGAGGAAGAAGGGAGAGGACGAGAAGTTCTTCTACTTTAATAAAGAAGTTTGATATGCTCCCCGCCTGACGCGGGGAACGGATAAGGGAGGGATATCTCTTTTCAAAAAGAGATATCCCTCCCTTACACCCTCCCAGAGAAAATTCTCATTGCAAGCGAGCAGCTCGAAGAGCTGCAATGCTTGCCGATTGCACTGCTCATAGCGCGGCGCTGCCGCGTTAGCATTGCAAGACGATTTGCCTCTGCTCCTATCATCCGCTGCCGCTCTGCCCATCTTGTAGGAGTACAGCCTAATCACCGTCTATCGCCAGTCTCCAGAATGTGGCGAGCGCAGCAATGCCACATTCCGCAGGCAGTCTGCCGCCGAGCAAACGTCACACGCGCCTCACGGTAGTAAGGCGCGGTTGCGAGTTGTCACGAATCGCAGGGATTCATGGCGAAGCCATGTACACCGCACCCGATTCCGCAGGCTGAGCAGTTCTTCAAGCCTAAAGCTGTCGATGTCGGGGGTCGAGGGGAACTCCCCTCGCGTTCTCTTGGGGGATTTAAAGGGGGCCATTCTCTCACGTGAGAGAATGGCCCCCTTTCCCGCGTCCCCTGCGCGGCGCAAGGAGAAATACCGCCCGCGCAGCATAAAATTTCTGCTCATGAGCATAATAAGGAAAATTATGTGGCGGAGGGCGGTTATGGAGCTTTTTTCGGCAAACTACGAGGAAAACACCCGCGCGCTGGATGATCTGCTTGGCGTGGGGCGGTGCTTTGATATGATCTCGCGCGACTTGTATGTCGGCGGCAGGCGGGCGCGGATGTGGGTGGTGGACGGTTACGGCGACGACGCGGTTATTGAGCGGATGCTGAGCTTCTGGCTGCCGCTCAGAGACGTTAGCGACGCGCAGACGATGCAGCAGTTCATCGACCGATACATCACATTCAACGAGGTAAACGCCGAGCAAAACGTCAAAAACACGGTGACAAGCGTATTTTTGGGCAAGATGGCGCTGCTGGTCGAGGGCTATGACGAGTGCGCGCTGATCGACGCGAAGCAGTATCCCGCGCGCGGGGTGGAGGAGCCGTCGTCGGGCAAGGTGCTGCGCGGCGCGCACGACGGCTTCATCGAAACGCTTGTCGCCAACGCGGCGCTGCTGCGCCGCCGCATTCGCGACCCGCAGCTTACGCTCGAAGGTCACAAGGTGTCGGACTGCTCGCGCGCGGACGTGGTGCTCTGCTATTTGGAAAACAAGGTCGACAGAAAGCTGCTCGACGAGGTGCGGCAGAAGCTTGCAAAGATCGATGTGCGCTCGGTCTCGATGAGCCAGGAGAGCATCGCTGAGGCGATGATGGGCAAGAAGCAGTGGTGGACGCCGTTTCCCAAGGTGCGATACACTGAGCGGCCCGACGCCGCGACGGCCTGCGTCATGGAAGGTGACATCGTCGTGCTCGTGGACAACTCGCCCGCGGCGATGATCCTGCCGACGCACTTTTTCGACTTTGTGCAGGAGGCGAACGACTTCTACTTCCCGCCGCTGATCGGGACGTATCTGCGCATCCTGCGCATCGTGGTGTTCCTGCTCACGATGTTCATCACGCCTGTGTGGTTCCTGCTTGTGAAGGACCCGTCGCGCACGCAGGCAGGGCTTGAGTTTTTAGCCATCGACAGCCACTATTCCGTGCCGCTGCTCGTGCAGCTTCTGCTGGCAGAGTTCATTGTCGATCTATTGAAGCTCGCCTCGCTCAACACGCCGGATGTGTTCTCCAACTCGTTCAGCATGCTCGGCGCGCTTGTGCTCGGCGATTTTGCCGTGCAGGCGCACTGGCTCGTGCCGGAGGTGCTGGCCTACATGGCCTTCGTCGCCATTGCGAACTTCGCCCAGCCGAGCTATGAGCTCGGCTATGCCTTCAAGCTGCTGCGGCTGATGCTGCTGCTGTTTGTCGGCGCGCTGGACTGGATCGGGCTGGTGCTCGGGTGCATCGTGATCGTCGTGCTGCTCGCGACGACGAAGCCGATCGTGGGGAAGGGGTATCTCTATCCGCTCTGTCCGCTCGACAAAAAGGCGCTGCTTGCGCTGCTGGTTCGAAAGCCCATCAGCCGCGACAACACCTGAGGACAACAAAAAAGGCACCCTGCAAAAGCAGGATGCCTTTTTCTTGTTGGTTCATGCGCACAGATGTGCGGCACGAGAAAGTCGTGAGGGATTTTCGATTAGAAAATACCCTGAGCCATCATGGCGTCGGCGACCTTCTGGAAGCCAGCGATGTTAGCACCGGCGACCAGGTTGTAGCCCAGGCCATAGCGCTCGGCAGCCTCAACAGAAGCATCATAGATGTTCTTCATGATGGACTCCATCTTGGCGTCGACTTCCTCAGCGCTCCAGTAGATGCGCTGAGCGTTCTGAGCCATTTCGAGCTCGGAGACGGAAACGCCGCAGGCGTTAACAGCCTTGGAAGGAGCGACGGTGAGGTGCTTCTGCTCCATCAGGAAAGCGAGAGCATCGTTGGTGGTGGGCATGTTGCCGACCTCGATGTAGTAGGGAACACCGGACTCGGCGATCTTCTTCGCCCACTCCATATTGACGTCGTTCTGGGTGGCGGCGGGCATGTAGACATCGACGTCCTTGACGCCCCAGCACTTCTGACCCTCGACGAACTCAACGCCGAACTTGTCAGCGTAGGGCTTGCAGTGCATCGGATCCTTGGCGCGCATCTCGAGGATGAAGTTGAGCTTCTCTTCGCCGCAGACGCCATCGGGGTCGTGGATGTAGCCGTCGGGGCCGGCGAAGTAGGTGACCTTACCGCCAAGCTCGTCGATCTTCTTCATGATGCCCCAGCCCACATTGCCGTAGCCGGACATGGCGACACGGATGCCCTTGACTTCCTTGCCGTCGTGCTTGAGGACTTCGCGCAGATAATAGACAGCGCCGAAACCGGTAGCCTCGGGACGGAGGATGGAACCGCCGGTGCAGACAGCCTTACCGGACATAGCACCGAACTCGGCAGCGCCGACGATGCGGCGATACTGGCCGTACAGATAACCGACCTCGCGGCCGCCGACACCAACGTCACCAGCGGGGCAGTCGATGTCCTGACCGATGTGACGATGGAACTCGGTCATGAAAGCCTGGCAGAAGCGCATGACTTCGCCGTCGCTGCGGCCGATGGGGGAGAAGTCGGAACCGCCCTTGGCACCGCCGATGGGCAGGCAGGTCAGAGCATCCTTGAAGGTCTGCTCGAAGCCGAGGAACTTGATGATGGAAAGGTTAACGTTGGAAGCGAAACGCAGGCCGCCCTTGTAGGGGCCGAGGGCCGCGTTGTACTGCACGCGGTAACCACGGTTGACGTGATACTGAAGGTTATCGTCCATCCAGACAACACGGAACTCGATGGTGCGCTCGGGCTCGACCATGCGTTCAAGCAGGCAGGCCTTCTCGTACTCGGGGTGGGCGTTGATGACCGGCTCGAGGGAAGACAGGACTTCTTCGACGGTCTGCAGGAATTCGGGCTCATTCGCGTTCTTGGCCTTGGTCTCGGCAAGAACTCTCTCAATGTAAGCGTTCATGATAAGTAGCCTCCTCTAAAATTACCCTGAAAATCAGGGCTTGATGGTTCAGCCATCTTGTCTATGAGTTTATCACCAAAGGAAAAAATTCTCAAGCAAAACGCTATTGGCGCTGTGCAAGAAATTCTTTCTGACTTTTTGTGCATTTGGCAGAAAATTTGGCAAAAAACTTTAACTTTTTTAATAAAACATATTAGATTGATGCAAGCCAACTTTCAAAGTGATTATTTTATCGAGAAAAACTGCTCATAATCTTGCATTTTTGTGCAATGCATTCCAAAAAGAGATAGGGGTGTCGCCACCCCTATCAAAATTTGTAATAGAAAGTGCTTTGCCGCCGCTTTACGGCATTTCCTGTGCGTTTTCGACGGGATCCGCGCTGTCCTCAGTCGAAACGCTCGTTTCTACGGGCGGTGCGCTCTGGGCGCTGCCATCCAGCAGCTCGACGTCGGACGCTTCGATCCAGTTTTCCGTGACGTAGCCGTCGCGGTAGTAGACGCACACGCGGTCGCCGACGTTCAGCAGCGGCGCATAGGCGACCTCAGCCGCGCTCATGCGCACGGAGAAGGCGCTCTCGCCGTCAAAGCGCAGGAAGTAGATGCTGTTGCCATCTACGACCGCCGTGCGGATCTCGGCGATCGTGCCCTCGACGCTCTTATAATCGCTCGGCGTGACATCGATGGAGCCCTGATCGTCGGAGATGAGGTTATTTTTGAGCAGCATTTGACGGTAGTTCGCCTCGCAGTCGGCGACCGTTGCGCCGGTGGCGACGATCTGGTACTGGTTGACATTGACCATCGCGTACATCTTGACGAGCTCGCTCGCGTCCTTGAGCGCCATGAAGTACGTCGGCTGCTCGGCGATGTTCAGCAGCAGCGGGAACGTCGCGTTGTAGCGCAGGTTCTGCACCTGACCCTCGGCGCTGTCCCTGGCGCTGTACTCTGTCGCGCCTGCGCAGGGATAGTACTTTGTCTCCTTTGTGCGCTGGTTGGAGAGCAGGAAGCCGATGTTGCTCTCGTCGCCGCCGACGCTCGTGACACCCGTGTAGAGATAGACGTCGTCGCCCTCGGCAAGGTAGTTGTAGCCGTCGGTCGTGACGGTCACGTCACGCTGGCCGAAGATCGAATTCCAGAAGCCATTGTGATACTGGCCATAGTAGTCATACTGCTCGATGATGAGCTCGGCGGAGTAGACGTGGTCGACCCACGCGGGCGGCTCTTCATAGTATTCGCTCTCGCCCGTGATGGCGTTGACGAGCACCGCGCCGTGGTTGTCCGTGCCGCCGAACAGGCCGATGGTCTTTTCCTTCTTGGCGCAGACCCAGTAGGGCGTGCCGTCCTCGTTGATCTCGAAGACCGGTTCTTCAAACATATAGGTCGGGTACGCGAAGCGCAGATGACGGTAGAGGTTGCGGGAGAAGTGCTCGGCGGTCGTGTACTTCATGCCCTCGTCAAGGCGCACGACCTCGACGTTCTGCGTGACCATGTCGATGATAAGGTAGGCGGGCAGCCCCTCCGAGCGGTTGTTGAACCACTTGATGATGTCGCCGTAGCGCAGCGGCGTGACGCGCACGGGGCGGCCATGGTAGTTGATCTGCGTGTAGTTTTCCGCGACCTCGAACTGCGAGACCATGTCGGCCAGCTCGCCGAGCTTGCGGTCGCCGAGCTTTTCGGCGCTGTCGCGGTCGAGCATCGGGATGCGGTCATACGAGACCTCTTCAATTTCGCTTGCAAAGCTGCCGCTGTCGATCGGCAGCAGCGCTTGATAGTCCTTGGCCCGCAGCACGACCCACGATGTCAGCGCGCCGACGAGCGCCGTGACGATGAGCGCCGCCACGACAAAGAAGGGCACCGTGCACTGCTTTTTGACGAACGTGAAGTAGCCCTTGGCCCCCGTGCCCTGAAAGCCGGAGGTGAAGAGCGCGCAGATGCAGTACGTGACGCAAAGCAGCAGCACGAAACCGTAGAACTCTTCGGCATGCAGGTTGATGGCGGGCATCTGCACGTAGAAGAAGACTGCGCCGACAAGCAGCGTGACGAGCGTGTTGACCGCGATGCGGCCGCCCTTGCTGCCGATCGATTTGCGGGGCTTGCGCTCGCGTTTGGGCTTGGGCGCGGAGTTCGGGTCGAACTGAAAGCCGCCGGCGTCCGAGCCGGAAAATTTAATGTCCATAGAATATTTCCTTCCTGATGAAATGGGACAATGCTTACTTTATAGTATACCGTGATTGACTCGTAAAAACAAGGGCAGGGGAGAAATCATACATTGCCTGGGTGAAAAGTGAAAATTGCAGGAACGCAAAAGCGATTGTGCATGTCGTACGGGGAAAGGAGTCGATATGTTGTATACAGTGGCTAAAAATGCAGTTTGTTTAAACTTTAACTTGCTATTTTCACTTTGCCTCGTTATCATGGCGGTAGAGCGGCATGCGCGTGCCGCCCAATATCGAACGAAGGAGAATTTGTATGAAAAGATTGTCTCTGAAAGCAACGTCCCTGATCCTGGCACTTGTTCTCGCGCTCAGTCTCTCCGTCACCGCCTTTGCAGATGATAACGCCGCTTCGATGACCCGCGCCGAAGTGACGCAGGAGGTCATCAAGAACATGGGCCTCGCCGCACAGGCGGAAGCGAGCGCCAAGGATGCGAGCGCATTCAAGGATGTTGCCGAGGGCAGCAAGTTTGAAGGCGCGATCAACCTCGCCTACTCCAAGGGCATTGTCAACGGCGTCAGCAAGGCCGCATTTGCGCCCGACGCAGCCGTTACGCAGTTGGAAGCGGCCGCGATGATCCTGCGCAGCACCGGTCTGGACAAGGCGCTGCTGAAGGATTGGCCCGCGGACTATGACGATATGGCCGTCTGGTCCGGCCTGATGGACGGCCTGACCTACGAGGCTTCTAAGCCCGTGACGACGGCGATGCTCGAGCAGATGCTCAAGAATGCCGCGGCGATCGCGGACAAGCCGGTCATCGGCATCAGCTGGTCCTATAATGGACAGAATTACGACTCCCACAAGACGATCTTCAAGACCGTCGGCGCTATCCCCGTCGAGCTCAATCAGGTGACGAGCACGGCCGTGAAGTACGATGCCGAGGGTAAGATCGAGTCCGCGTATCTCGAAGAGAGCGGCATGCTCAAGCAGGAATACGCTGACAAGGTGAAGGAAAAGGATCTCACGGCCAGCAACGTCGGCGCTGTGATGCAGGCCATCGACGGCGTCTTCTTCACCGGCGGCGAGGATGTGAGCCCGTCTCTATTCAAGGTCCCCGAGAAGGAAAAGAACGAGGGCGAAGAGATCAACGCCACGCGCGATATCTCCGACTACATGCTCATGGCCTACTGCCTTGAAAAGGACGTGCCGACGTTCGCGGTCTGCCGCGGCGAGCAGGTGATGTCCATCGTCTCCGGCTGCACGTTCATCCAGGATATCCCCAACTACTATAAGGAGCAGGGGAAGACCTACAACGATACGCACAGAATGCCGGCCGACGCGCCTGACCGCACCTATGCCCGCCACGATGTGGTCATCAATAAGGACGCCTCCAAGTGGCTCTATAAGATCGTCGGCTCCACGGAGCTGAAGAACGTCTCCTCCTGGCACCACCAGGCGGTCGGCGGCGTTGAGGGCACGAACCTCACCGTCGTCAGCACGGCGACGATCGACGGTGTGGAGATCATCGAGGCGGTCGAGCGTCAGGATAAGACGTTCTGCCTCGGCGTGCAGTTCCACCCCGAGAATGACTGCAAGTTCGTGCTCTACACCAAGACCCCCGAAAAGGCCCTGTGCGACTATGAGACCTGCCTGAACTTCTTCGAGATGCTGGTCGAGTACGCGGGCAAGTAAGGACACGTACCGTACAACAGAATGCATAGAAAAAGGTCCCGTCTTCGGACGGGACCTTTTTGATGTATTGTAATTGTTTACGACGCCTTCTGCACTTTCAGGATCTTCACCGCCTCGCGGGCGGCGGCACCGGCGTCTTCGGCGTAGTAATCTGCGCCGATCTCGTCGCAGAAGCTCTGGCTGATGGGCGCGCCGCCGACCATGACCTTGATCTGGTCCTGCAGGCCGCGCTCGTGGACGAGCTTGACGACCTCGCGCATTTCCTCCATCGTGGTGGTCAGCAGCGACGAGCAGGCAATCACGCCGCAGTGATTCTCCACGGCGGTGCTGACGAACTGCTCCGCCGACGTGTCTACGCCGAGGTCAAAGACCTCGATGCCGCTGCCCTCCATCATGATGCGGACGAGATTCTTGCCGATGTCGTGCATGTCGCCCTTCACGGTGCCGAGGCACACGCGGCCGACGGGCTCGGTGCCCTCGCCGACCATCAGGGGCTTCAGAAACTCCGTGGCGGCGGACATGCAGCGCGCGGCCATGAGCATTTCGGGAACGAACGCGCGGTTGGCGGAGAACGCCTCGCCGAGGCGGTTCATGCCGACGATCATGCCCTCGGAGAGAATGTCGCCCGGCTCATGGCCTTCGTCGAGTGCCTGCTGGCAGAGGGTGAGCAGCTTTTTCTGCTGGCCGCGCTCGAGCGCGCGGGCGATGTTCTCGAACACATCGGCGGACTCCTGCGCGGAGGCTGCGGCCTGCACCACCTCGGCCTTTGCGGCACCGATCTCACGCTTCGGCACGGCGGGGAGCGGCGTGACGGGAATGTGCAGCCCCGCGTTGTACTCGTTCACGGCCTGATCGAGGTACTGATCCACGTGCGGGAAGACCGTACCGGCAAGGCCGTAGGTGATCGAGGGGATGAAGTGCCCGCCGGGGCAGCAGCGCGCGAGCGTGTCCCTTGCGTAGGCGAGAATTTCGTCGGGCTGCGCGTCCGCACGGTCGATGGCCGCGCCAAAGCCACCCATGAGCGTGAGCTTGCCGCTTAAGTGGCGCTGGAGGGCGGGAATGTCGTTTTCCGGCAGTGTACCCTGCCAGACCTGAATGCCGATCTCGGCCATGTCGTTCACGATGGGGACGAGGTACGAGTCGGCGTGGTGGATGGCGATGATGCCGCGCGAGCGGATGTAGCCATAAAAGCGGCGGTAGGGCTCCTTGAAAAACTCGCGCCACATGTCGGGCTTCATAAAGAGAGCATTTTTCGTGCCCCAGTCATCGTGGGAGAAGATGACATCGGGCTGCAGGCCGTCGATCAGACGGCGGACATAGTCGAGACGGTACTGCGTGATCGTCTCGATGAGTTCGTGCATCTCGTCGGGATGCTCGTAGAGGGAGGTCAGCGTATCTTCAAAGCCCATGAGGAAGTGGCACTGCTCAAAAATGCCTGTGCCCATGAAGCCGGCGAGGAGCTTGCCCTCGGCGTCCGCGGCGGCGCGCGAGCGCGTGCGGCACTCCTCCCAGCCCTCGGAGCAGACGCTCAGATCGGGGACGTGGACGGTGTCCTTCCAGTGTGTCACATCGGGACAGACCGTCAGCTCCGGTGTGTGGACGGGGATGGGGCCGGGCGCATCTTCGGGGAAGCTGATGGTCGTGCCCCAGCGGTCCTTGCTCACGGTGCCGCGCTTGCGGTTGCCGCGAAGATAGGTGTTGATGGGATCCGTGAGGCACATGTGCAGCGCTTCATACTGGCAGAGCTGACGCTCGGGCTGGCCGTCGGGCTTGATGAGTTCAAGAAAAATTTCTTTCGGGGTAGACACGGGGAAGATCTCCTTTGTCAATACAGCACGCAGGCTGTGTAGGTCAAAGTGCGGGGACCATAGTTGTAGGCGAGGTTTGAGCGGACGCAGACGTCACTGACGAACAGTCCGTAGGCCTCCATCGAAGAAAGCCGCTGCTTGGGATGGCGACAGGGACGGTCCGGATAGGTGCAGGTATGGCAGAGCGTGCAGGTGCCCGCCGTCAGCGGCAGGCAGTGGGGATATAAGAGCCGCGCCTGGCGGGCAAAGGTCAAAAAGCGCTTTTTGTGCACCTCCGAAAGCGCCGTCATGCCGGTGTAATCAAATTTATCATCGAGCTGCGCGGTGCTCTGGACTAAAATTCCCTGCGAATAGCGCTTGATTTGCGCCCTTGCCTGCTCGAGTGTGCTGCAGGCGGGCGGGCAGCTCCAGCTTTTGCCGTAGCGGCCGCAGCGGTCAGCTTTGCACATGTCGCGAACGGCTTCGAGCGGATCGAGTGCATCCATATTCACCGGTGCGCACTGGGAGAAGCCAACCTCGTGGGTGAGGGTGAAAAGGTCTGTCATAAGCAATGCCTCTTGACAAGGGAATTTATTTCTGCATAAAATACTATTTATACATTATTTAACTATTATATGGGTGAGGGAAGCTCGTGTCAAGCATTCAAGTTCAGCAGGGGGCGAAAATCACGCCGGTCCCGTTCGAAGCAGGGGAGACGCTGCTCTCCGCGCTGCGGCGGGCGGGATATTCCATCCCCGCAGCCTGCGGCGGCAAGGGCCGCTGCGGCAAATGCCGCGTGAAGGTGAACGGTGTGCCGCGCCTTGCCTGCAAGACGAAAGCGCAGGACGGCGATTGGATCGACCTGCCCGAGACGATGCGCGGCGTCATCCTGACGGACACGCTCACACTGCCGAAGGCGCAGGCGGGCCGCTCGGGCCTTGGCGCGGCAGTCGACCTCGGTACGACGACGGTGGCGCTGCGGCTCTTCGACCGCGCAGACGGAAAGCTGCTCGCGCAGGCTCAGGACTGGAACGCGCAGGCGCCCTACGGCGCGGACGTTATCAGCCGCATCCAGCACACGATGGAAGCGTCCGACGGGCTCGGCGAGCTGTCGCGCTGTATCCGCGCGCAGACCGAGACGCTTTTAGGACAGACACTTTCCGCCGCCGGACGGAAGACGGATGAAGTCAAGGAGCTCATCATTGCGGGCAATACCGTGATGCAGCACCTTTTCGACGGGCGCGAGGTCGCGTCCATCGCCCGCGCGCCGTTTCAGCCGGAGACGCTGTTTGAAGACGGCACGGGTGAGCTGCTTTCGGGCATTCCCGTGCAATTTGCCCCGTGCGTCGCGGGCTATGTCGGCGGCGATATCACGGCGGGACTGTTGGCAGACGGCCTTTTTGTGCAGCCGGAATTGCGGCTGTTTCTCGATATCGGCACGAACGGCGAAATGGCGCTGGGAAATGAGAGTGGCGCGCTCTGCTGCGCGGTCGCCTCGGGCCCAGCGTTTGAGGGTGCGGGCATCAGCTGCGGCATGCCGGGCATCACGGGCGCGGTGAGCTATGTGAGCTATGACAGGGGCTTCCTCTGCGACATTGTCGGCGGGGGAGAGGCAAAGGGCATCTGCGGCTCGGGACTGGTCGACCTCGTCGCCGTGCTTTTGGAGCGAGGCGTGATCGACGAAAGCGGGCGGCTGCTGCCGCCGCAGGACGCGCCGGAGGACATGCGCCGCTATCTGACCGAGGATGGCCAGGGCAACGGCGTCTTCCACCTGACGAAGGCCGTTAGCCTGACGGCGCGCGACGTGCGCAACCTGCAGCTTGCCAAGGCGGCGGTGGCAGGCGGTATTCGGGTGCTGCTCGAGCAGCGCGGCGTGACGGCGGACGACATTGCGAGTGTGGAGCTCGCGGGCGGGTTCGGCAACTATCTCTCGCCCGAGAATGTAGTGCGCATCGGCATGCTGCCGCGCGCGTGCCTTAGTAAAATCAGACCCCTTGGCAACGCGGCGCTCGCGGGCGCTTCGATGCTGGCGCTTGACGGGGAAAACTGGCGAAAGCTCGCGGAGATTCCCGAAAAGTGCCGCTATCTCGAGCTTTCCGGGCGCGACGACTTTTCCCGCGCGTTCACCGACAGTTTGACATTTTGAAAATCGCTCCGAACAGGAATTTTTAATGGAGGAAAACCCTATGGAAATGCAGTTTCCCGTGATTTTGGACGGCGCGACCGGCACCGAGCTCCAAAAGCGCGGCTTCACCGGCGACATGAGCGCCGAGCAATGGGTACTCGAACATCCCGAGAGCATCCTTGAAATTCAGCGCAAGTATGTGGCGAGTGGCTCGAATGTGCTCTACGCGCCGACGTTCGGCGGCAACCGCCAGAAGCTCGAAGAGCGCGGCATCTTCAACCGTACGGAGGAGATGAACAAAGCGCTCGCGCAGCTCTCGAAGCAGGCGGCGGACGGAAAAGCATGGGTCGCGGGCGATATCGCGCCCACGGGCCGCTTTTTAGCCCCCCTCGGCGACGCGCCGTTTGAAGAGCTCGTCGACATTTACACCGAGCAAGTGGCGGGCCTTGAGCAGGCGGGCGTCGACCTCTACGTCATTGAGACGATGATGACGCTGACCGATGCGCGTGCGGCGGTTCTGGCGATCCGCAGCATGAGCAAAAAGCCCATCCTTGTGTCCTTTACCTGCGATGAGAGCGGCAAGATCCTCTCCGGTACGGACGTGGTCGCGGCGCTTTCCGTGATGGAGGGCATGGGCGTGAGCGCATTCGGCCTGAACTGCTCGGCAGGCCCCGAGCAGATGTTGCCGCAGCTCCAACGCCTGCATAAATACGCGCGCGTGCCGCTGATCGCCAAGCCCAACGCCGGCATGCCGAAGATCGTGAACGGCGAGGCCGTGTACAACTGCCCGCCGGAGGAATTTGTCGCACTGGTGCCCGAGATGCTCAAGGCAGGTGTGGCCCTCTTCGGCGGCTGCTGCGGCACGACGGAGGAGCACATCGCCGCGCTGAAAGCAGCGCTCAAGGACGCGGAATACGTTCGCCCCGCACCGGAATGCCTCGACCTTCTTCCCGCGGCAACGGAGAAGGAAGCCTTCTTCCTGCCCGCCGATGCGACGCACGGCGCGGTGCTGACCGCGGACGGCGATTTGGAGGACAAGCTCTCCGACGCGATGGATGACGAATGGCCGATGGTCGCGCTGAAGCTCGCGTCCTGGGCGGACGTCGACGCGCTGGCGGACTACCAGTACATGATCAGAAAGCCGCTGTGCCTTATCTGCGACGACGCGGAGCTTTTGGAAGCGGGCCTGCGCGCCTATCAGGGAAGAGCCTTGTACGAGGGAAATCTCACCGAAGATGCCCTTGCGCCGCTGGTCGAAAAATACGGTCTGCTGGTGTAAAAAGAGAAAAAGAAGAACGGGACGGAAATGAACATTTCCGTCCCGTTCTCTATATAGTAAAGCGCGTCACGCCGCGGCGCCGCCAGTGCTGACGATGCGGAAATACGCATTCGACGTCAGGCGGTACATCGCGCAGTAGAGCAGCGCGAAAAGAAGCAGCGCCGCGCCGGTCACGCCGAGAAACAGCGTGAGGTTCTGGATGCCGAACAGCTGCATGATCTGCCAGACCATCGGCTGGGCGAAGGCGAGGTGCAGCGCCGCCGCGGCAAGCGGCAGCAGGAAAATGAGCAGCATTTGCGCGTTCACGCTCTCACGGATGTCGCGCTTGGTCATGCCCACGCGCTGCATGATGGCAAAGCGCGAGGCATCCTCATACCCCTCCACGACTTGTTTGTAGTAGAGCATCAGGAGCGTTGCGAACAGAAACAGCACACTTAAAAGAATGCCGAGGAAGAAGAGACTGCCGTAGAGGGAGAAAAATTCCGCACGGACGCCTGCCATTTCCGTGGGATGCCAGTGATTCTGGACGGCAAGCGTGTTGATCGCGTCCTCCGCGCCAAAATAGAGGCTCGCCGTCGAGGCAAGCATCACCAGCACCATCGTCGAGAGAATGCAGATGGAGGCGAGGCCCGCGCCGTTTCGCTTCATGCGGTAGGTGAGCGACGAGAGGGAAACAAAGTTGCGCTTTTTGTAGTAGAATTTTTCATCCTTCTGGAGTGTTTTGCAGAGCGTCACGCTGCCGGAGATGAAGAGAAGATACGTCGATAGAATGACCATGATGACCGCGAGGAAGAAAAGCAGCATCGCCTGTACGGGGTCGTTGATGGTCGCGGCGATGTAGTACGCGCCGAGCAGCAGCGCAAGGCCGGGGATGACGAGCAGCCATTGCGACTTCGGCGGCTTTTCGCCGACATTTTCGCTCTTCAAAAGCGCCGCGCCCTGTGCGTGGCGCAGCGACAGCACACCGCGCACATAGAGCAGCGCGAAGATGGCGATGAACGTGATGGCGCACTGCTTGATGGCGGCAAGGCTCACGGTGAAAGCCGCGGCGGGGAGAGATAAAAGCCGCAGCAGTGCGGACTGCGAGACATAGGAGAGCAGCAGGCCGAGGCCAAGCCCCGCGATCAGCGTGAACGCCGCGGCCAGAAGTGTCTCCCAGAAGAGAATGGCGCTGAGTGCGCCGCGGTCCATGCCGAGCACGCTGTAAAGGCCGAATTCCTTCTTGCGGCGACGCAGGAGAAAGCTGTTCGTGTAGAAGAGAAACAGCGCGATGAACACCGATACGACGAACGAGCCGAGGCTCATCGTCATCGCGACCGCAGAGGTGCCGGAGCCGTTCACCTTGCCATTGACCGTATAGAGCGCGGGGGTGACGGCGAGGTACGCAATGACATACAGCATCGCTGCCATGAACGCACAGGAGAGAAGATAGGGCACATAGAGCCTTGCGTTCTTTTTGATACCCATCCACGCAAGGCGGGGGTAAAAGGTGGGCTTCATGCGCATTCGCCTCCCGTCTGCTGCTGCGTGAGCGCATCGGTGATACGCTGGTAGAACTTGGAATCCGTGTCCTTGCCGCGCTTTAACTCGAGCGAGACCTCGCCGTCGCGCAGGAACAGCACGCGCGAGGCGCAGCTCGCCGCGCGCACAGAGTGCGTGACCATCACGATGGTCTGGCCAGAGGCGTTGATCTCGCCGAAGAGCTTCAAGAGCTCGTCGGTCGAGCGGGAGTCGAGCGCGCCGGTCGGCTCGTCGGCCAGCAAGATCTGCGGGCGGGTGATGAGCGCGCGGGCGACGGCGGCGCGCTGCTTCTGTCCGCCGGAGACCTCGTAGGGGTACTTTTTGAGCAGCGTCTCGATGCCGAGGTCGTAGGCGAGCGGTGAGAGCCGGTCGCGCATCTCCGTGCGCGACTTGCCCGCGAGCACGAGCGGCAGGCAGATGTTGTCTTCGAGCGAGAACGTGTCGAGCAGGCTGAAGTCCTGAAACACAAAGCCCAGATTGTCGCGGCGGAAGGCTGCGGCGGTTTCTTCGGGAATCTCGGAGAGGTTCTTGCCGCCGAGCAGCACTGTGCCGCCGGTGGGCTTGTCGAGCGCGGCGAGGATATTGAGAAGCGTCGTTTTGCCGCTGCCGCTCTCGCCCATGATGGCGACATACTCGCCGGATTCGACGGTGAAGTTGACATTTTTGAGCGCCTGGACCTTGCTGCTGCCAAAGCGCGTGGTGTAGGTCTTTTGAAGACCGGAAACAGTCAGGATTTGCATGAGATGACTCCTTTCAAACGAGTGAGTTAGAAGCTGACGGTTGACATAATATTTTGTTTTCGGAAAATTCTGCCAAAAAAAGGGCGCAAAAAAGCAGCCGGAAAAGCGGAGACCTTTCGCGGCTGCTTTTTCGAAAACGCGTTATTCGAGATTCAGTTTTTTCGTTGTGAAGTACCACGTCACGGCGTAGCCTGCCGCGGCGAAGAGCAGTTCGCCGAGCATGCCCCAGAGGAGCAGCAGCTCGATGCTCGCGGGCGCGCTGTAAACGTCCAGATTCATCCAGCGCGTGGGATCGGCGTTGAAGAACGCGCCGATCATGGCGATGGCGGTGAACTGCGCGACCTCGAAGAACACAAGCACGAGAATGGTCGTCCAGAGCGTCTTGTGCTTATTGAAGCTGTAGCCGATGGAGAAGGCGGCGTACACCACGAGCGACGCGGCGGAGATCGTCATAACGAAGTTGCCGAGCAGCTCAAGCAAAATGAGCAGTGCATGGCCGCGCAGCGAGGCGTCCATTTCGAAGAACGCTGTGAAAACATCATTGAAAAAATCGGGGACATACTGGAGAGTGCTCCAGCCGGAGACAGCAATCATCAGCGAGAGAAGTCCCACGATGAACGCCGCAGCATACCACACGGCGGAAACGATGAGCTTGGAGATGAGCAGCTGATGGAGGCTCACCGGCAGCGTCAGCGTGAGATAGCCCTCGTCCTTGAGCACATGGTCGCGCCAGCGGACGGCGGAGAGCACCAGCGGCACAAACGCCAGCGCACCAAGGCCCATCATAAAGCCGATGACCAGCAGTACGCCGATGAGCTGTAAGAGCCAGGGAATGTGCCCGCCGTTCAGGAGCAACTGAGAAAAACGCATCAGCGCCGTCAGTGCCAGCATTCCAAGAAAGACCGGCCACATGATGCGGCTCGTTGCACGGAATTCATGTTTGATCAGTTTGCTCAGCATCTGAATACCTCCCGGAAGAGCTCGTCAACGCTCTTGCCCTTTTCATCTCGAATGGTCTCCACGCTCTCGTGGAGCATGACCTGCCCCTCGCGCAGGAACACGACCTCGTCAAGGATCTGCTCGACGTCGGCGATCAGGTGCGTGGAGATGATGACCGCTGCGTCCTCGCTGTAGTTGCCGATGATCGTGCGCAGGATGTAGTCGCGCGTCGCGGGGTCCACACCGCCGATGGGCTCGTCAAGGAGATAGAGCTTGGCGTCGCGGCTCATCGTCAGGATGAGCTGCGTCTTCTCGCGCATGCCTTTGGAGAGCGTCTTGATCTTCTGTGTGCGGTCAAGGCCGAGGTTCATCAGCATCGCTTCGGCCACGCCGCGGCGGAAGTCCGAATAAAAGTCACCGTAGTAGTCAAGCGCCTGCGCGATCGTCATCCAGCCGGGCAGCGTGTTTCGGTCGGGCAGGTACGAGACAATGGCCTTCGTTGCGCGGCAGGGAGCCTTGCCTGCGATCAGAATTTCGCCCGACGTCGGCGTCAGAAGGCCGTTGGCGAGCTTGATGAGCGTCGTCTTGCCGCTGCCGTTGGGGCCGAGCAGGCCCACGATGCGCCCGGGTTCGATCGTGAGATCGATGCTGTCGAGCACCGTTTTGGCGCCGTAATTTTTCGTGAGCGCCTTGCATTCAAAAATACTCATTCTTCCTCCTCCTTAGCTCCCTGAATGAGAGCTATGACTTCGTCTCTCGTGCAGCCGAGCGTTTTCATCGAGTGGAGAAATTCTCCCACGCGCTCGTCCGCAATGCGGAGCTTGGCATTTGTGATCATGTTTTCATTTTCCGTGACGAACCGTCCCGCCGTGCGCTGGGAAAACACCAGACCGTCGCGTTCGAGCTCGGATAGCGCGCGTTGGACCGTGTTGGGGTTGACGCCCGCTTCCACCGCAAGCTCTCGCACGGAGGGGAGCTTTTCTCCCGGCGCGTAGATGCCGGAGACGATGGCCTCCGTCAACCGCTGTGTCAGCTGGGAGTAGATCGGCTGGTCATTGCGGAAGTTCCAGTCCATAGTGATCCTCCTTGTGTATCACTGTATTAAGTGATTAGTACAATAATACATCAAGCGGCATTTGTCAATAGCCGGACGCAAAAAAGATCAAAAAAATTTCGCGGCAGAAAAAAACCGCGAAATTGACATAAAATCCTAAAACAGATGTTGCATTTCGGGAAAAATGTGGTATCATAAATTCGAACAAATGTTGGAAGGGGCGCACAAGATGGAAAAACTGTCCAGAATGCAGCAGCGCGTATACGATTATATAGCAGAGAGCATCGCCGAACACGGCTATGCCCCCTCTGTGCGCGAAGTTGGTGAGGCGCTGGGACTCAAGTCACCCTCCACGGTCCACTTCCATATCAAGCACCTGCAGGAGATGGGGCTCATTGAGAAGAGCGCGGGCAAGGGCCGTGCCATCACGCTCAAAAAGCAGCTGCAAGCCGTTCCCGTTGCGCCGCAGCCCGTCGAGATCGACGAGCTTGCCCCGCGCCGCCGTCAGGTGCCGATCCTCGGCAATGTTGCCGCCGGTAACCCGATTTTGGCGCAGGAGTGCATCGAGGACTACCTGACGTTCGACACCGGCGGGCACGATGACGAGTATTTCGCCCTGCGTGTGCGCGGCGAGTCGATGCTCGGCGTCGGCATCCTGCCGGATGACCTTGTCGTCGTCCACCGCCAGAACCTCGCGCAGAACGGGCAGATCGTGGTCGCGCTGCTTGGTGACGAGGCGACGGTCAAAACGCTCAAGCGCAAGGGCAGCGAGGTCTGGCTCATGCCCGCGAACCCCGACTACCAGCCCATCGACGGCCGCGAGTGCACGATCTTGGGCCGCGTCGTTGCCGTGGTGCGGCAGTATTAAGCGAGAAAAGCAAACGCTCCTCCGCGAATGCGGAGGAGCGTTTTTTTGTTGTTACTAGGGAAAATGTGCTGTTGAGGGAAAGTGTTGAGATAAACTGAGATTTTAGATGAGTAATGCTGTACCACCAAAATTATTTGATAAGCCACCGTTCACGGTTTGGCATGATGCGAATATCACCGGAAAAACGCTCCAGAATCGTACCGTCTTGCGCCGAGCGGACTAATGTTTCTTCCCGATAGTCAGGATCCTCATACCAAATACTGAAGTAGAGCTTGTCTCCGTCGCGGAAATTAAGTGTTTCTCTACTACTGATTGCGAAACGTATCTGCTCAGGCCAGATGATCTCAAATGTACCATCATTTGGCTGCCGGGTCAGCGATAGCGGTGAGGGGTGAAGAATCAGATTGTAGCAGTCTTTCACCGCAGACAAAGGCAGCCGTACGACTTCCTGCGTTTTCTCTTGCTGATGTAAGAACCTCAGAATGTGTATCGCACTTTCTGTAAAGTTTACTACCAACAGTACGACAGACTCACCATCGAACACAGGATAGCCGAGATATTGCCCGTCCACAGGCAGCACAGGCTCATAGACCATACCATCTGGATAGTGGATAAGATATAGCCTATTGCTTTGCACAGAGTTTTTCTGCCGGAATAGTTCTTCAGCCTCATAGAGATCGCCGTGAACATAATCTGTTGCCCAGTACCATTCACTGGTTCCTCCCCGTACAAGTTCCATGTTAGTTATGCCACGTATGTCAATAGTCTGCATTAACGTATCTCTCTTTCACACGTTCCGATTTGTTACGCCCTCATCCCTTGTCAAAGTGCACCGTCCAGCCCTCGATCCCGTAGAACGGGGAGGAGACGGTGGGGTTCAGTCCGTCGATGAGGCCGCTCGGCGTCAGGACCGACGCGGTCTTGAATGCGATGGGCGCGATGGGCGCGCTCTGGGCAAGGTAGCGGTACAGCGCGCGGGCGGTCTGATCCGTCTCATTGAGCGAGAACGCATCGAGCAGCGTGTTGCACTGCTCGTCCGCGTAGCGGCCGTAGTTCAGCGTGCCGCCGGTGCGCGCGAGGGACGAAATGTCCCAGTTCGCCGTCAGGCGCACCTCGCCGAGATACAGGTCAAAATTCCCGTTTTGCAGCGCGGTCAGATAGTCGCTCCAGGGGAGTGAGCGCACGCTGACCGTCAGAACGTCGGTCGAGAGCGTGCGGCTCAGATAGTCGGCGATGGAGACCTTGAACGAGTCGCTCTCGCTGACCAGGATCGTCACCGTGCGGGGGCGGCTTTCCGTCACGCCCGCGCTTTCGAGCGCAGCGGCGAGGTCAGGCGAAGCGAGTGTCGACGCCATCTCCGTCGGATAGAGGCTGGAGTGCGGCGAGAGCGGGAAACGCGCCGCCTCGGCGTGACCAGCGAGGTAGCCCGTCGTGATGGTCGCGCGGTCGATCGCACCCGCGAGGGCGCTGCGAAGCGATGCATCGGAGAGCGGCGCGCGCTGTGTGTTGAAGCCGAGGTAGATCATGTTCGCCGTCGCGTAGTCGGTGAGCGCCGTGTCCGCGCTGCGCAGATCGCCCGTGCTGCTCGTCAGGTCAGCCGAGAGCAGATGCACCTCGCGCGAGGAGAAAAGGTACGACGCCGTGTCCGCGTCCTTGACGGCGCGCAGCTCGATACGCTCGAACGGCAGCGTGCCGTCGCTGCGCCAGTCGGGGTTCTGTTTGAGGCATGCGCCGTCGCTGTCCGTGACGAAGAGATACGGCCCCGTGCCGAGCGGCACGGTGTTTTTCTCCGAACCGGATTTGACGATGGGGATGTCAAACAGCGCGGGGAACGCGCTGTCCGCGCGCGTGAGATTGACAATGAGCGCGCCGTTGCTTGCGCGCATCGAGGCGACGTTGGCAAAGCGCGCGCTGTAGCGCTCGCTCTCCTGCGCGCGGCGAAGCGTCGCAAGCACATCGCTTGCCGTCAGACTGCTGCCGTCGGAAAAGCTGACGCCGTCGCGGAGGTAAAAGGTGTAGCTCGTGCAGTCGTCGTTGTGCTCATAGCGGCTGCACAGCACATTTTGCGGCGCAAACGACTCGTCCAGCACGAAAAGCCCCTCGTAGAGCAGCGCGCCAAGCGTCTGCTGCATGCCGTCGGGGCAGGTGATGGGGTCGAGCGTCACGCCCTGCAAATACGGCAGTGCGAACGACGTGATCGGCGTCAGGGTGGAGGAGGTGTCCGCTTCCACCGGCGGCGTTTCCTCCCAGAAGTCGCCGCTGCTGTCGTCGCTCACATCGCCGCTCCAGCAGCCCGAAAGCGAAAGCGCGAGCGTCAGCGCGCACAAAAGCGCAGAGAGGCGGCGCTTCACAGCGCATCCTCCGTAAGGCAGATCATCGCCGCCATGCCGCCGCGCCGGTCGCCCATCGCGCGGTGCGACCAGTAGCGCTCGGGGTGGCACTTCGTGCAGTCGGGGTGTACGTCGATGCGCGAGGGGTCGATGCCCGCGCGCAGCAGCCACAGGCGGTTGATCGCCTTCAGGTCGATGTGGTATTTGTCGCCGCGCTTTTCGATGCGCTCGTCCATCGCGGGGTCGAGCAGGGCGAAAAAGGCGTCGGCCACGTCGCTGTCGGTCTCAAAGCAGCACTTGCCGATGCTCGGGCTGATGGCGGCGCGCAGTGTGTAGGGATCGGCGCCGTAGCAGCTCATCATCGACACGGCGGCCTTGAGCGCGATGCCGCTCGCCGTACCGCGCCAGCCGGCGTGCACCGCACCGATCGAACGCGAAGTCGGGTCGTAGAGCGTGATGACGCAGCAGTCCGTCCCGTAGGCGAACAGCGGCAGGTTCGGCACGTTCGTGATGAGCCCGTCGGCGTCGTAGGGACGGTCATCCCAGAGAATTTTGCCCGCGTCCTCTTCCGATGCAATGCGGACAAGGTCAGAGTGGATCTGGCGGCAGCCGACGGCGCGGCTCGCGTCAAAGCCTACGGCCTCGCCGAGAAGGCGGTAGTTTTCGAGTAAGTTTTCGCTCGTGTCGCCCTTGTTGTCGGCAAAGTTGAGTGAATCGTAGGGCGCAGGGCTCACGCCGCCGTGCCGCGTCGTGAACGCGTGCACCGCGCCGCTCCCCGCGGCGGTGATGACATCGGACGTGTCGTAGATGAGACCGTTTACGTTATGTTCGGTGAAAGACATCAAAAGTGCCTCCTTTTTCTGCACCAAAGGGTGCGGAGATGTCGCCGCCTGTCTCAGGCGGCGGGGGAAATGCGGCGTGTGCGCCGCAGCACCACACTCCCCCGTTTTCTTTCCCAGGAAAGAAAACGGGCGGTGTGACCGTCCAAAAGAAAGACGTTTGCATTGCAAGCGAGCAGCTCGAAGAGCTGCAACGCTTGCCGATTGCACTGCCCATAGCGCGGCGTTGCCGCGTTTGAAGCTGCGATACGATTTGCCTCTGCTCCTACTACCCGCTGTTGCGCAGCCGTTGGCGGCTCTGCTGCCTTACGGATGCGGCACACCCCTTGCGGGTGCCGCTCTGCCCATCTTGTAGAAGTGCGCAGTAATCTCCGTTTACCGCCAGTCCCATCAATGCGGCGAGCGCAGCAATGTCGCTATTTCGCACGCAGTCTGCCGCCGTTCTACCGTCACTCGCGCCTCACGACAGTAAGGCGCGGTTGCTGGATGTGTCGAATCGCAGGGATTCATGGCGAAGCCATGTACACCGCACCTGATTGCGCAGCGCGTGCAGCTCTTCAAGCTGCAAACTGCCAATGTGCGGGGTCAAGGGGCAAGACCCCTTGCGTTCTCTTGGGGGATCTAAAGGGGGCCATTCTCTCACGTGAGAGAATGGCCCCCTTTCCCGTATCCCCCACGGGTGTGGGGGAAATGTTCCACCACTTACAAGTGGTCAATCAGCGCCCACAGCACTGTTTATATTTCTTCCCGCTGCCGCAGGGGCAGGGATCGTTGCGGCCGATCTTCTGGACCTTGCGGGGCTGCTTTTTCACCGTGCCGTCGCCGGAGGTGGAGGCGACGATGCCGTCGGCCACGCGCTCGCGCTTGACCTCGCCCTCGGTCTTGACGCGGGCGGAGAAGATGCGGCGCACCGTGTCGCCCTGAATGGCGGAGATCATGTCCTCAAACATCGTGAGGGATTCCTGCTTGTAGACGTCGATGGGCTTGTTGTTGCCGTAGGATTGTAAACGGATGGCCTGACGCAGCTCGCTCATCGCGTCGATGTGGTCCATCCAGTATTCGTCGACCACGCGCAGCAGCACCACGCGCTCGAGTTCGCGCATGATGGGCGAGGTGACGGCGGCCTCCTTGGCCTCGTAATACTTCTCAGCGGCTTCATAGAAGCGATCGGTCAAATCGTCGGCGGAAAGGCCGGAGAGAGAGTTCGCATCCACAGCGCCGCGCGGGAAGTACGTGCCCTCGCAGCTCTTGAGTGCGTCGGCGCGGTGCTCGTCGTCGGTCTTGTCGTGCTCGCCGAAGGCGAAGGCGACCTGACTTTCGATGCTGCTTCTCAGCATGTTCAAAACGGTCTGCTTGATGTCCATGCCGTCGAGCACCTGCTTGCGCTGGCCGTAGATGATCTCGCGCTGCTTGTTCATCACGTCGTCGTATTCGAGTGTGCTCTTGCGGTACTGGAAGTTGCGGGACTCGACGCTCGTCTGCGCGTTTTCAATCGCCTTGGAGAGCGTCTTGTTTTCAATCGGCGTATCCTCGTCGAGGTTGAAGCGCTCCATCAGGTTCGTGATGCGCTCGCCGCCAAACAGGCGCAGCAGATCGTCTTCAAGCGAGAGGTAGAAGCGCGTCTCGCCCGGGTCGCCCTGACGGCCGGCACGGCCGCGCAGCTGGTTGTCGATACGGCGGGAATCGTGGCGCTCCGTGCCGATGATGAAGAGGCCCCCCGCCTCGCGGACCTTGTCCGCCTCACCGTTGATCTCCTCGCGGTGCTTTTCAAGGGCCTTGGCGAACATATCGCGCGCGTCGAGGATCTCCTTGTTGTCGGTCTCGGCGTAGCCGGTCGCCTCGGCGATGAGCTCGTCGCTGAGACCCGCCTTGCGCAGATCGGTCTTTGCCATGTACTCGGCGTTGCCGCCGAGCATGATATCGGTACCACGGCCGGCCATGTTCGTCGCGACCGTGACTGCGCCGAGCTTACCGGCCTGCGCGACGATCTCGGCTTCCTTTTCGTGGTTCTTCGCATTTAAGAGGTTGTGCTTGATGCCCTCGCGGGAGAGCAGATACGAGAGCTTTTCGTTCTTTTCGATCGACACCGTACCGACCAGCACGGGCTGGCCCTTGGCATGGCAGGCCTTGACCTGCTCGATAACAGCGCGGTACTTTGCCGCCTCGGTTTTGTAGACGACGTCGGGGTCGTCGATACGGGCGATGGGGCGGTTCGTCGGGATCTCGATGATATCGAGGTTGTAGATCGTGCCGAATTCCTCTTCCTCGGTGAGCGCCGTACCGGTCATACCGGAGAGCTTGCCGTACAGGCGGAAGTAATTCTGGAACGTGATGGTCGCAAGCGTCTTGCTTTCTCGCGCGACCTCGACATGCTCCTTGGCCTCGATGGCCTGGTGCAGACCGTCGCTGTAGCGGCGGCCGAACATCAGTCGGCCGGTGAACTCGTCGACGATGACGACCTGACCGTCCTTGATGACATAGTCGATATCGCGCTTCATCGTGCCGTGGGCCTTGATGGCCTGGTTGATGTGGTGCGCGATGGTGGAGTTTTCGGGATCGGAGAGGTTTTCAAGGCCGAAGTATTCCTCGGCCTTCTTCACGCCGCGGGCGGTGAGCGTCGCGGTCTTGGCCTTTTCGTCGACGATGTAGTCGGCGTCGATGTTGACGTCTTCCTCTTCCTTGTCGTCGCTCTCGGCAATGACCTTCTTGCGGAAGCCGCGTACAAGGTTTTCCGTGCGGGAATACATCTCCGTGGACTTTTCGCCCATGCCGGAGATGATGAGCGGCGTGCGCGCCTCATCGATCAAAATGGAGTCGACCTCGTCGACGATGGCGAAGGCATGTCCGCGCTGGACGAGCTCGCTTGCGTAGATGGCCATGTTATCGCGCAGATAGTCAAAGCCCATCTCGTTGTTCGTGCCGTAGGTGATGTCTGCGGCGTAGGCCTTGCGGCGCTCTTCACTTGTGAGGTCGTGGACGATCAGGCCGACCGTGAGGCCTAAGAAGCGGTGGACTTTGCCCATCCACTCGCTGTCTCGCTTGGCGAGGTAGTCGTTCACGGTGACGATGTGGACGCCGTTGCCGGTCAGGGCGTTTAAGTACGCGGGCAGCGTTGCCACCAGCGTTTTGCCTTCACCGGTCTTCATCTCGGCGATGCGGCCCTGATGGAGCACCACGCCGCCGACGAGCTGCACGCGGTAGGGGTACAGCCCCAGCACGCGGCGGGACGCCTCGCGCACGGTGGCAAACGCCTCAGGCAGGATGTCGTCGAGCGTTTCGCCGCTTTGCAGACGCGTCTTGAACTCCGGCGTTTTGGCCTGCAGCTCCGCGTCGCTCATCGCCTTGTATTCGTCCGCCATCGCTTCGATCTTGTCGACGATGGGGTAGATGCTCTTGAGCTCACGGTCGCTGTAGGAACCGAACATTTTACTAAAGAAACCCATATTCAAAACTTCCTTTCGTGGGAGCATAATGACACGCTTACAAGTATAACATCCCTCTGCGCGATATGCAAAGGAAAATTTGCTGTATAATATGAATGGATTGTAAATAAATTCCGCCGCTGCGTCAGGCATGGCTTGCACTTTATATAGCCGCTGTGGTAAAATACAAAGCAAGATAGTACAAAGCGACGAAATGCCCTCCGACGGCGGAGGACAGAAGCATAAGGAAGAAGTTTTTTTCTCATCTAAGGAGGACATTCGCATGAAACTGCACTTTTACGGGGCCGACCGCTGCGTGACCGGCTCCTGCCACTGCCTGGAGATAAACGGTAAGAAGATCCTCGTCGACTGCGGCTTACAGCAGGGCCGCGACGAGCTCGACAACCGTTATCTCGCTTTCGCTCCCGGCAATATCGATATTCTGCTCGTCACCCACGCGCACATCGACCACACGGGCCGCATCCCGCTGCTGGTGAAAAACGGCTTCCACGGCCGCATCCTGACGACACGCCTGACAGCAGATTTGATGAAGATCATGCTGCTCGACTCCGCTCACATTCAGGAGAGCGACGCTGAGTACGAAAACCGCAAGGGCGAGCGCGCGGGCCGCGAGCATGTCGATCCGCTCTACACCGAGCAGGACGCGCTGGACGTCTTCAAGTACGTGACGACCTGCGAGTATAAAGAAAAGGTCGACCTCTGCGAGGGTGTGAGCGCGGTGTTCACCGATGCGGGCCATCTGCTCGGTTCCGCGTCCATCACGCTTGAGCTGGAAGAAAACGGCGTGCACAAGACGATCGTCTTCTCCGGCGATATCGGCAACGTCGACCAGCCCATTATCCGCGACCCGCAGCTTCTCAAAAAGGCCGACTACGTCGTGATGGAGTCGACCTACGGCGACCGCAACCACACCGAGGTCTGGAGCTATACCGACGAGCTTGCCGAGATCATCGACGAAACGCTCGGCAAGGGAGGCAACGTTGTGATCCCGTCGTTCGCCGTGGGCCGCACGCAGGAGCTTTTGTACTTTATCCGCGAGATCAAGGATCAAAAGCTCGTCAAGTCGACGCCGAACTTCCCTGTGTACATCGACTCGCCCCTTGCCAAGGCGGCGACGACTGTGTTCTGCGGCGACCTGCACGGCTATCTCGACGAGCAGGCGCTCGAGCTTGTGAAGGACGGCACGCACATGTTCACCTTCCCGAACCTTAACCTGGTCGAGTCGAGCGAGGAATCGAAGATGCTGAACATGGACACGACGCCCAAGGTCATCATTTCCGCCTCCGGTATGTGCGACGCGGGCCGTATCCGCCATCACCTCAAGCACAACCTCTGGCGCGCGAACAGCGCGGTCGTGTTCGTCGGCTTCCAGTCGCCCGGCACGCTGGGCCGCAGATTGCTCGACGGCGTTGAAAAGGTCAAGCTCTTCGGCGAGGAGATCGCCGTCAAGGCGAAAATCGTCAACTTCCAGGGCCTGTCGTCCCACGCCGATCACGATCATCTCGTCCAGTGGATCAAGGCATTCGACCCGAAGCCGACGCACGTGTTTGTTGTCCACGGCGACGAGGACGTTGCGCCCGTGTTTGCCGAAGAGCTCAATTCCCTCGGCTTCCATGCGCACGCGGCCAAGTTTACCGAGTGCTACGACCTCGCTGCGAACGAAATGGTCAGCGAGGGCTACATTTCCGAGCGCAAGCGCACGGCGCAGAAGTCCCGCGCCGACAACCTCTACGCCAAGCTCGTGGCGGCAGCGGAGTCGCTGCTTGAGTTTGCCAAGCGCTGCAAGGGCAGACCCAACAAGGACATTTCTGCGCTCACCGGCCAGATCATCAGCCTGATCGAGCGCTTCCGCGAGTAATTTGAGATACACAACAAAAGGTACTTCGCGCGATAAAAGCGCGAAGTACCTTTTCTGAGAGGAGAAGACGATGGAGCTTGCCAAAAATCAGGAGCATACCGTCACCATCGAGGGCTATGGCGAGGGCGGCATGGGCGTTGCGCGCATCGACGGGCGCGTCGTGTTCGTCCACGGCGCGCTGCGCGGCGAGAAGTGCCGCGTGCTCATCTTAAAGACGCTCAAGAGCGTCGCCTTTGCCAAAGTGCTCGAGGTGCTCGAGCCGTCGAGCGAGCGCATCACGCCGGACTGCCCGTACTTCCCGCGCTGCGGCGGCTGCACGTACCGCCACATCCGCTATGAGGAGGAGCTGCGGCTGAAAAAGCAGCGCGTGCAGGACAATTTGTCCCGCATCGGCGGCAGTGATGTGACGGTTGAGGAGATCTTAGGCGCGCGGGACACGCTGCACTACCGCAACAAGGCGCAGTACCCCGTGTCGAAGGACGGCGCGGTCGGCTTTTACCGCGCCCGCACGCACGAGGTCATCGAGTGCGAGCACTGCTTATTGGTCAAGCCCGAGGCCGCCGCCGCGGCGGAGGCGCTGCGCGAATATATGCAGTCCTGCCGCGTCGCGGGCTATGATGAAAAGACGGGCCGCGGCCTTGTCCGCCATCTCTACATTCGCTCGAACGCGGCGGGGGAGAGCCTTGTCTGCGTGCTCGTGAACGGAGATAAATTGCCGAAAGAAGACCGGCTTGTCACGCTCCTGCGCGATGCGTGCCCGAAGTGCACCGGCATCGTGCTGGGCACGAACACGAAAAAGGGCAACGTCATCCTTGGCGACCGCTACCGCACGCTCTGGGGGAGCGACCGGCTTGAGGATACGCTCTGCGGCAAGACGTTCCGGCTGAGTGTGCCGTCGTTTTATCAGGTCAACCGCATACAGGCCGAGCGGCTCTACGCGAAAGCCATCGAATTTGCGGGCCTCACGGGGCAGGAGACGGTGCTCGACCTCTACTGCGGCGCGGGCACGATCACGCTCGCACTGTCGGATCACGCGAAGAAAGTCCTCGGTGCGGAGATCGTCCCCGAGGCCATCGACGACGCGCGCGAAAACGCCGCGCGCAACGGCGTTAAAAACACGGAGTTTTTCTGCGGCGATGCGTCCGATGTGGCAAAAAAGCTCGCGCGCGAAAACCTGCGCCCCGACGTCATCACCGTCGACCCGCCGCGCAAGGGCTTGGCCGCCGACGTGGTGGAGAGCATCGCCGAGATGCAGCCGGGACGTGTCGTGTACGTCTCGTGCGACAGCGCGACCATGGCGCGCGACGTGAAGCGCTTAGCAGACCTCGGCTACACCGCCCAGCGCGCCTGCGCAGTGGACATGTTCCCAAGGGCGGATCATATCGAGGCCGTCTGCCTGCTCACCAAAGAGTGAATTGCAGCGCTGACCGTTCCGGAAAACTGCTGCGGCGGGATGAATGAAGCGCTTTGATCGACGAGTTGCGGCATTTGAATCATTTCCCCCTTGCAGACGCCGAAAAAAAGCGTATAATACAATCGTTCAAGAAAAAACAGGGGAGCTCGTGCAGGCGGGCTGAGAGGAAGTGCTCCAACTTCGACCCTTTCACCTGATGCGGGTAATGCCGCCGTAGGAAGTTGACCTCATGGCTTTTTACAGGAGACGCCCGTTGTGGGTGCCTCCTGTTTTTTATTCAGAAAGGAGAAGCAGATATGTTTCAGGAAATGCTCGAAAACGTGAGAGGCAAGTGCCCCCTCATCCACAACATCACGAACTATGTCACGGTGAACGACTGCGCCAACATCGTGCTGGCCTGCGGCGCGTCGCCCATCATGTCGGACGACCAGAGCGAGGTCGAGGAAATCACGACGATCTGCGGTGGATTGAACATCAACATCGGTACGCTCAACAAGCGCACGATCGAGTCGATGTTCCTTGCGGGCAAGCGCGCGAACGCGCTGAATCACCCCGCCGTGCTCGACCCCGTGGGCGCGGGTGCTTCGAAGCTTCGCACCGAGACGGCGCAGAAGCTCCTCGAAGAGGTCAAGTTCACTGTCATCCGCGGTAACATCTCCGAGGTCAAGACCCTTGCCTCCGGCAGCGGCACGACCAAGGGCGTGGACGCTGACGTCGCGGACAAGGTGAGCGAGGAGAATCTTGACAGCGCGGTCGCGTTCGCCAAGGCCTTTGCCGAAAAGACGGGCGCGGTCATCGCCATCACCGGCGCGATCGACATTGTGGCGGACGGCAAAAAGGCCTACTGCATCCGAAACGGCCACCCCATGATGTCCTCCATCACGGGCACGGGCTGCCAGCTCTCCGCCATGACGGCGGCGTATGTGACGGCGAACCCCGAGCATCTGCTGGAGGCTGCCGCGGCGGCGGTCTGCGCCATGGGCCTTGCCGGCGAGATCGCGCACGCGCGCCTTTCCGCGCAGGACGGCAACTCCACCTATCGCAATTACATCATCGACGCCATCTACAACATGACGCCCGAACAGCTGGAGGAAGGCGCAAAGTATGAAGTGCGATAAGAAGACGATGCTGCTCTACGCCGTCACAGACCGCGCGTGGGTCGGCAGACAGAGCTTATACGAGCAGGTTGAATGCGCGCTCAAGGGCGGCGCGACCTGTGTGCAGGTGCGCGAAAAGAAGCTCGGCGACGAGGATTTCCTCGAAGAGGCGAAGCAGATCGCGGCGCTGTGCAAGCGCTACGGCGTGCCGCTGTTCATCAACGACAATGTGGACGTCGCTATCGCCTGCGGTGCCGAGGGCGTGCACGTCGGGCAGGAGGACATGGCCGCGGCGAAGGTGCGCGAAAAGGTCGGCAACAAGATGATGATCGGCGTTTCCGTCCACTCGGTCGAAGAGGCGAAGCAGGCCGTGCGCGACGGGGCAGACTGCCTCGGCGTGGGCGCGATGTTCTCGACCTCGACAAAGACGGATGTCGACGTGCTTCCGAAGGAAACGCTCAAGGCCATCTGTGACGCGGTCGATATTCCGGTCGTGGCCATCGGCGGGCTCAACAAGAGCAACATCCTCGAGCTTTCGGGCACGGGCGTTGACGGTGTGGCGCTGGTCAGCGCCATCTTCTCGGCGGAGGACATCGAAAGCGAATGCCGCGAGCTGCGCGCGCTGTCGGAAAAAATGGTGAACGCATGAAGCTCAAGTGCGTGATCTTTGACTTTGACGGCACGCTGTTCGACTCCATGTACCTCTGGGACACGGTGGCGGAGAGCTATGTGCGCTCGCGCGGCAAAGAGCCCAAGCCCACCGTGCGCGAGGAGGTGCGCGCGCTGAGCCTCTTGCAGGCGGCGGAGCACCTGAAAAAAGAGTATGACCTTGCGGAGACGCCCGAGGAGATCATGGCGGGCATCGACCGCATCATCGAGCATTTTTACCGCGACGAGGTGCAGCCAAAGCCGGGCGTTGTCCCGTTTTTGAAAGAGCTGCGCGCAAAGGGCGTCGACGTCTGCATCGCGACGGCGACAGACCGCTACCTCATCGAAGCGGCGCTGCGGCGCTGCGGCATCGAGGCCCTCTTCGACGCGATCTTCACATGCAGCGAGATCGGGCACGGCAAGGACGAGCCCGTCATCTTCCGCCGTGCGATGGAGCATTTTGGCGCGCAGCGCGGCAGCACCGTGGTCTTCGAGGACGCCATCCACGCCGTCGAGACTGCGAAAAAAGACGGCTTTACCGTCGCGGCGGTCTTTGACGAGAGCGAAAAGCGCCAGGACGAGGTCAGAGCGCTGGCGGACTGCTATATCACGAGCTTTGAGCAATTGGAGCAATTCTGGGCAATGACCGCGGCGGACTAAAGCCGCGGCTTTGGGCGGCAGACCGGGGGCACCACTCTCTGTCGCATAACAAAAGAGATGCATTTTGAATCGAAAGGACGAAAAACGATGAAAACAGCATTATCCATCGCGGGAAGCGATTCCTGCGGAGGCGCCGGTATTCAGGCAGACATCAAAACGATGACGATGAACGGTGTTTATGCCATGACCGCGATCACCGCGCTCACGGCACAGAACACGACCGGCGTGAGGGCAATTCAGGAGGCAACGCCTGCATTCTTAAAAGAGCAGCTGGACGCGGTATTTGAAGATATCTTCCCCGACGCGGTCAAGATCGGTATGGTCTCGTCCTCCGACCTGATCCGCGTGATCGCGGAGCGGCTGCGCCACTACGGGGCAAAGAACATCGTGGTCGACCCCGTAATGGTCGCGACGAGCGGCTCGAGCCTGATGAAGACCGACGCGGTGCAGACGCTCATCGACGAGCTTCTGCCGCTCTCGACCGTCATCACGCCGAACATTCCCGAGGGTGAGATCCTCTCCAGTGAGAAGATCGAGAGCAGGGACGACATGGAGCGCGCCGCCAAGCGCATCGGCGACACCTACGGCTGCGCCGTGCTCTTAAAGGGCGGTCACCGCGTGAACGACGCCAACGACCTGCTCTACGCAGGCGGCGAGATGCAGTGGTTCGAGGGCAAGCGCATCGACAATCCCAACACGCACGGCACGGGCTGCACGCTCTCGAGCGCCATCGCGTCGAACCTCGCCAAGGGCTACTCGCTCAGCGAGTCCGTCGCGCGGGCGAAGGAGTACATCTCCGGCGCGCTGTCGGCAATGCTGGACCTCGGCAAGGGGGCGGGGCCCATGCAGCACAATTTTGACCTGCGGGGCGAGTTTGCAAAGGAAAATACCAAGTGAAAACATCTGAAAGACTGCTGAACGCCAGCAAAACGATCTGGGACGCCTACAACGAGCACCCCTTTGTGCTCGGCATCCAGAACGGCACGCTGGAGCGTGATAAGTTCCGCTACTACATCATGCAGGACTTCCTGTATCTCAAGGACTATGCCAAGACCTACGCCGTGGGCGTCGCCAAGGCGAAAAGCGTCGAGACGGCGAACCTCTTCGCCAAGTACATCAACGTGATGAACGGCGAGCTGGACGTGCACAAGGGTTACATGGGTAAGTTTGCAGTGACGCAGGAGGAGATCGACGCGATGAAGCCCTCGCTCGATAACCTGTCCTATACGTCCTACATGGTGCGCGTCGCCTATGATGAGAGCGAGGTCGAGGTTTTGGCGGCGGTGCTCTCGTGCGCTTACAGCTACGAGGTCATCGCCAAGAAGATCGTTGCGAACCGCCCCGAGTCGGTCGACGACCCGTTCTACGGCGACTGGATCCGCGGCTACGCCTCAGACGGGTACGCCGCGGGCAACGTCATGCTGATCGAAACGCTCGACCGCCTGTCCGCGCACTATACGGAAGAGCAGCTCCGGCATTTGGAGGACATTTTCATCGCCTGCTCGCGCTACGAGATGGTTTTCTGGCAGATGGCATGGGAGATGAGACAGTGAGCGAGAAAAAACGCTGCGTGATCGTCGGCGGCGCGGACATCGGCGACTATGCGCGCGTAAAGCAATATCTGAGAGCGGACGATGCGATCGTCTTCTGCGACAGCGGCCTCAAGCACATGGAGGCGCTGGGGGTGAAGCCCGCGCTGATCGTCGGCGACTTTGACTCGCACTGCAATCCGCACCTCGATGTAGAGACCATCGTGCTCCCGTGTGAAAAGGACGACACCGACACGGTGTTTGCCGTCAAGACGATGGTGCAGCGCGGGTATGACGACTTTTTGCTCATCGGCGTCATCGGCGCGCGGCTCGACCACACGCTCGGAAACGTGTCGATCCTGCTCTACCTTGATTCGCTCGGCAAAAAGGCGGAGATCGTGGACGACTATTCGGAGATGCAGATCGTCTCGAAGGACGAAGTCTCCATCGAGGATAAGTACCCGTTTTTCTCGCTGCTCAATATCACGGGCTGTGCGAGGGGGATTACGATCCGCGATGCGAAGTACCCGCTCGACGGCGCGGAGATCACGTGCGAATACCAGTACGGCGTGAGCAACGAGGTCCTGCCCGGAAAGACCGCGAAGATCTCCGTGCGGGATGGAAAGCTCCTGCTTATCAAAATTTGCAGACAGTAAGTGAAACGAAAAAAGCAGCAGACCGACGGCCTGCTGCTTTTTGCTGCGTTTGGATCGTTATTTCGCGCTGGGAGAGGCGACAAGAAACAGCATGTCGCTGCCACCCTCGCTTTCAGGGAACGCGCCGTACATCGTGAAGTTGTACATCAGGCGCTCGGCGGGATAGATGCCGTAGCCGTCCTGATTGTGGTCGGTGGTGTCGTAGGAGTCGGCGACGAGGAAGACGTCGTCGTTCTCATTTTCCGTGCCCATCGTATCGTAGCCGATGATGGTCTGCCAGTGGCCGCCCCAGTCGTTCCAGCAGATCATAACGGGCTTGCCTTCGCTCAGCCAGCCCTGAATATCGTCGAGCCAGATGCCGTCGGGATAGTCGTTGGAGGATATTATATCAAAACCGCCTACGCCGTTGAAAATGTCAATGGCCTGGTTGAGTGTGGTGCCGGGATAGCCCTCAAGCTCCGTGCCGTCGAGCGAGTGACGCAGCGCCGCGAGGGACTCTTCGTTCCAGTCGCCGAGCGCATCGTACCAGTCGAGTACCATCAGCGCCGCCGTCACGCCGCAGGACCATTCGCTGGTCTGCTGCATGGTCCTGAAGTGGGTCAGCACGGTCAGCGTGTCCGTGGACTCCATGTTGTAGACGTCGGGGTGGGCGAAGTAGGGCGAGTTTTCATGGTCGCCGCTGCGTTCCACGGAGTCCGCGCCGTCCTCAGGGGACAGGTCGACAGCGTAGGGGATCTTCATTTCGTCGGTAAAGTTTTCGGCAGTCTCCGCTGCCTTGCTGTTCTCGGCGTTATCAGCCGGTGTGTCATTGTTGGCGCAGCCGGACAGAAGGCCCAGCACAAGCGCGAGGGTGAGCGCCAGAGTGACAGTTTTTTTCATTGCAAATCTCCTTTTTTGTTTCGGGGCGGAGCCCCTTTTTCCGATTTTCCGCAAAGACCGCGGAATGGTTGCATTATACGGAAAATATATGCCTTGCACAATGCACAATTATTCCGTAATTTGGGGATACGCAGGGCGGATAATCGTACGATATGTGAATTTTTACCGCGTTTTGGCCCTGCGCGGGATATGTAAAATTTTTGTGCGTCGCATTCTGTGCTTTGCAAATGTCAAACTTTGTGATATACTAAAAAATGTCCAAAAGAGGACAAATGAAGAGATTTTTGTCGGGCCGGATTATCGGCCTTTTATTTTGACAGAAGGTATTTTTGATTTTATGATAGATCAGTATTTCTTGGTTTTAACGACGATCGACCTCTTCGTGCTGACGTTCATGTGCATCCTCACAAAGCTGAGTGAAACGCTCAACGGAAAGCAGAAGCGCGGCTTTTTCCTCGCCTTTGCGCTCATCGGCGTGATCTCGATCCTCGAGGTCATCACGATTCTGGTTGACGGTGCGCCGGTGCATCTGCGCTGTCTGAATATTTTGTCGAACTACCTCGGTTTCGGCCTGTCGCCCGCGGTGTCGGCGTGCCTTGTGTACGCGCTGGATAAGAAGACGGTCATCAGCCGCAAATTCAAAGCGGCGGTGGGCTGCGAGGTCGTATATCTGCTCCTCCTCACCGCGCTGCTCCCAAGCGGGATGGTGTTTTCCGTCAGCGAGGATAATGTCTATGCGCGCGGACCGTATTTTGCGTTCTATATCGTGATGTATCTCGCCGCGCTCGCCTACCTTGCCGTGTCCACGATCGTTACGGCGTGGGAGTTTCAGAATCGCAGCCGCGTACTGCTCTATCCGCTCATCGTCTTTCTGGCGGCGGAGACGATCATCCAGATCGCGCTGCCGCAGCTGCACGTGACATGGCTGTGCGTCACGCTGCTTTCGGTGCTGTATTTCATCTATTGCAGCGAGATGTGGAACCAGCTCGACGCGCTCACGGGCCTTTTGAATCAGAACAGCTATCTCAATCGCACGGCGGAGATGCGCCGCAGCGGCGAGGTGCTCGTCGTCTTCGACGTGGACGACTTCAAGCAGGTCAACGACCGATATGGCCACGTGAAAGGCGATATCTGCCTTGCCGAGATCGCCGCGTGCATCAAGAAGGCCTATGCGCGCCACGGTTACTGCTACCGCATGGGCGGCGATGAATTCTGCGTGCTGCTGCGCGACGGCGACAGGGAACACGCCTGTGCACGGGACTTTGTGCGTCGGCTGGACGAGCGGCGCAAGGAACTCGACTTCCTGCCGACGGTGTCGTTCGGCTCGGCAGAGATTTCAAGCGAGAACGTCGTCACGGTCAAGGACCGCGCCGACCACAACATGTACCGCTACAAAAAAGAGCACAAAGCCCACCGTATGTCAGGGGACGCGGGCGAGGAGTAATCGAGAGGAGGCCGGCCCATGGGACAGACGGAATGGAGCACGCTGGTCGAAAGCATCTGCGCAGAGCGCGGACTGTCCGTCGTACTTTCGTGGGACATGCCGCAGGGATACGAGACGGCCAACGGCACATTTGATCCGGTGGCAAAAACGCTTTTTCTCAATCCGGCCGTGCTGCAAAGTGCGCCGGAGTACGAGGCGATGTTCTATCTTGTCCACGAGCTGCGGCACGCGGAGCAGTACCAGCATTCCGAGCGCTTCGACGCGATGATCCGCGTAAGCCTTCCCTACGTGGTGCTCTATGATGGAACGTGCTTCCGCCTGCGCGGCGAAACCTGGCAGGAGTGCCGCTTGGACGGCGGAGAAGAGAGGTTTCGCGACGCTTATCTGGGCTTTCCTTACGAGGTGGACGCCAATGAATTCGCGGCGCAGCGGGTGAAAGCCTTTTGCGGCGATTCGCCCGCGCTGCGACAGTTGCGGGACTGCTGGCGGCCGAAAAGGATTTGGTCGAACGAAGACTACCGGCGGCTTTTTCACGAGATCGACGAGAGAATAGAAAACAGTGCGCGTTGAGCAAGGCAAGCGCTCAGCGGCGCGCGGAGCATACAGGAGGAGACAGCAATGAAAAATTTGAAGGTACTGATGCTCAACGGCAGCCCGCACGCAAACGGCAACACCGCCGTCGCACTGCGTGAGATGGAGGAGATCTTCAAGGCAAGCGGCGTGGAGGTCGAGACCGTGCTCATCGGCAATCAGGCCGTGCGCGGCTGCACGGCCTGCGGAGCCTGCGGCAAGCTCGGCAAGTGTGTTTTTGACGACGTGGTCAACGAGCTCAAGCCGAAGTTTGAGGAGGCGGACGGCCTCGTCGTGGCGAGCCCCGTCTATTACGCGTCCGCGAACGCGACGCTTGTCGCGTGCCTCGACCGCCTTTTCTATATCTCGTCGTTCGATAAGACGATGAAGGTCGGCGCGAGCGTCGTCTGCGCGCGCCGCGGCGGCTGCTCGGCGACGTTCGATGAGCTCAACAAGTATTTCACCATCTCCGGCATGCCGGTCGCGTCCAGCCAGTACTGGAACAGCATCCACGGCCGCGCACCGGGCGAGGCGGAGCAGGACGGAGAGGGCCGGCAGACGATGCGCACGCTCGCGCGCAACATGACGTTTTTGATGAAGAGTATCGCGCTCGGCAAGGAGCAGTTCGGCCTGCCTGAAAAGGAAGAGCGGATCGCCACGCACTTCATCCGCTGAGGGAAAGTGCATGGAGCTGTTCGTCAAGCACTTTTCCGAGCTCACGGCGCAAGAACTCTATGAAATTTACAGGCTGCGCGTGTCGGTCTTCGTCGTGGAGCAGAAATGCTGCTATCAGGAGGTCGACGACGCGGACGAAAACGCGTATCACGTCTGGCTGCGGGACAAGGACGGCATCGAGGCCTATGCGCGCGTTCTGCCGCGCGGCGCAACGTTCCCGGAGGTCTCCATCGGCCGCGTGATCGCCGTGAAACGGCGCTGCGGTCTGGGGAAGCAAATCGTCGCCGCGGCCATCGACACGGCGAAAGAGAAGCTGCACGCCGATAAGATCACAATTGAAGCGCAGACCTATGTGAAGAAACTGTACGAGAACTTCGGCTTCTGCCAGACGTCGGAAGAATTCTTGGAAGACGGTATCCCGCACGTGCAGATGCAGCTCGACCTGACAAAATAAGAAAATCGCCCTTCCAAATGGAAGGGCGATTTTTCGTTGCGGTTTACTTGCGGGAGAACGGTGCGACGGCGCGCTCGTGCTTTTCGGGATGCACGATGGGGGCCAACGTGCGGTGCGGCTTCGGCGTGCGCAGGTTGCGGCGGTTGATGAACTTGGGTGCGACCTGCGGGAACAGCGCGAGGGAGAGCACGTCCTCCTCGCTCTTGGCGAGGTCCTTGTACTCCTCGCGGTACTTGGGAAGCTCGGGCTCCAGAAGGTCGGCGGGGCGGCAGGTGATGACGTCCTCGGGCTTGATGCCCGCCTTGGCGCGGACCTCTTCGTTGACGGTTCCGGGCAGCTTGCCGTATTCGCCGCGCAGCATGGCCTTGGACTCCTTGGGGACCATCTTGTAGCGCTCGCCGGTGATGATGTTCAGCACGGCCTGCGTGCCGACGATCTGGCTGGACGGCGTGACCAGCGGGGGATAGCCGAAGTCCTCGCGCACGCGCGGAATCTCAGCGAGCACGTCGTAATACTTGTCCTCCTTGCCCGCCTGCTTGAGCTGGGAGATGAGGTTAGAGAGCATACCGCCGGGGACCTGATAGAGGAGCGTGTTCGTGTCGACATTCAGCACCTTCGGGTCGAGCGCGCCGCTCGCCTTGAGCTCATCCGCGACCTTGCGGAAGTGGACGGCAGCCTCGCTCATCTTGTTCAGGTCGAGGCCTGTGTCGCGCGGCGTGCCCTTGAGCGTGGCGACGAGGGACTCCGTCGCGGGCTGGGACGTGCCGTTGGCGAGCGGGGAGAGCGCGGTGTCGACAATGTCGACGCCCGCCATCGCGGCCATCAGGTTGACCATGTCGCCCGTGCCGCTGGTGTTGTGCGTGTGCAGGTGGATGGGAATGCTGACGGTCTCCTTGAGGCGCTTGACAAGGGAGTAGGCATCCATCGGCAGCAACAGGTTCGCCATGTCCTTGATGCAGAGAGCGTCCGCGCCCATCTGCTCGAGCTCCTTAGCGAGCTTCACGAAATAATCCTCATTGTGGATGGGGGAGATGGTGTAGGAGAGAGTGGCCTCGACCTGACCGCCGTATTTCTTCGTGGACTTGATGGCCTGCTCTAAGTTACGCACATCGTTGAGCGCGTCGAAGATGCGGATGATGTCGATGCCGTTATCAATGGACTTGCCGCAGAACTCGTCGACGACGTCGTCAGCATAGTGCTTGTATCCTAAGATGTTCTGGCCGCGGAAGAGCATCTGGAGCTTCGTGTGCGGCAGGTGGGCGCGCAGCTGGCGCAGCCGCTCCCACGGATCCTCATCCAGAAAACGCAGGCAGGCGTCGAACGTGGCGCCGCCCCAGCACTCGAGAGAGTAGTAGCCGATCGAGTCGAGGATTTCGCAGGCGGGGAGCATCTGTTCGAGCGTCATGCGCGTGGCAGCCTGCGACTGGTGCGCGTCGCGCAGAATGGTGTCCGTGATGAGAAGGGGCTTGTTCGATAAGAATTCCATGGCGGTATGAGGATCCTTTCTTATAATGTAATTTCCAGTTTAGCACAGCAGCGTGGGAATGGCAAGGGAACTTTTGTCAATGATTTCACATTTTTATCGAATGATTCAGAAATAATGATACATTGAATGAAAAATGTCTGAATGCGAGTCAAAGAATGCTTGACGGCCCTGCGGGGATATGATATACTGCTCCTTACTTTGAGGGAGTAGATGGCGTCAGCTGCTTTAGATGGCGTGGCAAGTCAACAGACTGACCGCTTTGCGGTCTGGCTTGTCTTAAACAACGAGACTCAAGTATGGCTTCGCTGTACCTGTGTCTCTTTTCTTATGCTCAGGTGCGGTACCGCGCCTGATTTTTTGTTGTTTGGAGGATCTTACCATGACATTTTTCGAGCTGTTCCTCATCGGAATCGGGCTTTCGATGGACGCCTTCGCCGTGTCGATCTGCAAGGGCCTTTCCATGCAGAAGATCGACAAAAAGTATACGCTCTGCATCGGCCTCTTTTTCGGCGGCTTCCAGGCGCTGATGCCGCTGACGGGCTACCTTCTCGGCAGCCGGTTTTCAGGGTATATCGAGCGCTTCGACCACTGGATCGCCTTCGTCCTGCTCGCGCTGATCGGCTTTAACATGATCAAGGAGAGCCGCGAAGAGGAGGAAGAAGAGGAAAAGCCCTACGCGGGCATCAACTTCAAGGAGCTGCTGATTCTCGCCGTCGCCACGAGCATCGACGCGCTGGCCGTCGGCGTGACGTTTGCTTTTTTACAGGTGAATATTGTGCCTGCCATCACGATCATCGGCTGCACGACGTTTGTGATCTCGATTGCGGGTGTGTACGTCGGCAATGTGTTCGGCTCGCGCTACAAGAGCCGTGCCGAGCTCACCGGCGGCGTCATTCTCATTTTGATCGGGCTCAAGATCTTGCTCGAGCATTTGGGTGTGATCGCGTTTTAATAAAACGTGAAATTATCTCCCGCGCCGCGCGGGAGTGCGCAAAAGGGGGGCTGTTCTCTTTCCGAGGAAAGAGAACAGCCCCCCTTACACCCCCCAAGAGAAAGGGACGAGGGGCCTTCCCCCTCGACCCCGCTCATTGCCGGTTTGTAGCTTGAAGAGCTGCAATGCTTGCCGAATCGGGTGCGGTGTACATGGCTTCGCCATGAATCCCTGCGATTCGGCACCACTATTAACCGCGCCTTACTACCGTGAGGCGCGTGTGACGGTAGCACGCCGACAGACTGCATGCGGGCGCGGTGTTGCTGTGCTCGCCGCGTAACAAAAAACGACCGCGGTGGCGGTCGTTTTTATGTCTGGGGAAGATTGTTCAGTGCGTAGTCGATGCACTGGTTGATAAATTCGCTTCTGCTCATGTTGAACTTCGCGGCAAACGCGTCAATCTGCGCCAGCTTATCGGGGGCAATCCGGATCGTGATGGGTTCCTTGGTATATTGCTTCGGGATGAAATCAGCCATGGTAATCACCTCTTGCAATATAGTATGCTGTGGTGTATGCTAAATATAGATTCTAAATTAGCATACTTTATAGCGTACGAAAGGAGAACACAATGGACTATCAGAAGATGTATACCACCTTATTCAACGCGATCACCGACGCACTTTCCCAAATCGAAACACAAAATTACGGCGACGCCAAAGAAACACTTATTTCTGCCCAGCAAAAAGCAGAAGAAATCTATATCACAGCACAAAACTAAAAAAGGAGCACCCCGACGCGGCGAGCGCAGCAATGCCGCGCCCGCACGCAGTCTGCCGCCATGCTGCCGTCACTCGCGCCTCACGATAGTAAGGCGCGGTTGCGTGTAGTCACGACTCGCAGAAGATTCATGGCGAAGCCATGTACACCGCACTTACATTGCGCAGCGTGTGCAGCTCTTCAAGATCGAGACAGGCAATGTAACCTTTCTCTTGGGGGTTCAAGGGGGTGATTCTCTTTCGAGAAAGAGAATCACCCCCTTGATTCGAGGCAGCGCCACCGGCGCTGCCATCCCCACTGCGCTGTGCGCAGAAAGCAAAAAAAGAGGGCCGCGCTTTCGCACAGCCCCCTTCTTATGCAGGTTTAGCAGCCGCAGCCGTTATTGCAGCCACAGCCGTTATTGCAGCCACAGCCATTGTTGTAGCCGCAGCCACCGCCGCAGCCGCCGCAGGCGAAGATCAGGATGATGAGGATCAGGATCCACAGGCAGCAGCCGCCGCCAAAACCACAGTTATTATTGCACATAAAACGAACCCCCTATGAAGATTGAAACCGCCCGCGCGGCGGTCTCAATCCATAGTATGGTGGGAACGCAAAAAGGTGTCAGCCGATGCGCGCAGAATTTACCATCGCGCGGGAAGCGCGATAGGCCGCGTCGGAGAAGACACCACGCGCGATGAGCGTGTCGCTCAGCTTGCTGCCGCCGCTGACGTTCGTTTCGAGTGCGTAGTAAGAGAGGTATACGACGTCGGCGCGCAGGAATGCGGAGGCGCGCAAAGCGCTCACCTCGCCCGCGGTCAGGACGCCCGCAAAGTACGCGCGCTCGGGCGCGTTGGAGATATCGGCCTGTGCGGTGGAGCTGTAGCGCAGCGCGCGCAGCAGAAACTCTGTGTACATCTCCGCCGATGCACTCATCGTCGTGCCGAATGTCGTTGGGCTGACGCCGTTGGTGTAGCCTTTGGAGTAGGCGTAGGCCGCGTAGGGCAGCGCCCAGTCGGGCACGTCGGTAAAGGGCTGGTAGGCCGTGCAGCTCAGCGCCTCGCTCTCCTCGCCGAGAAGACGAATGAGCATAATGAGCGCCTCCATGCGCGTGGGAGCCTTTTCGAGGTCAAAGCCCTCGCCGTAGCCCGTGTCCGACCCGCGGAAGAGCGTGAGCGTTTTGAGCGAGGCGGCCATGGCCGGATAGTCGACCGAGGAAGAGCTTGCGATGGAATAGAAGCCGCAGTAATTCACGACCGCGGTCTTGCCGGTGACGGTGAAAAGCGCCGTCGTGTCCTCGGCGACGAGATAGCGGTGATTTTCCGCGAGCGCCGCGCCGCTTTTGACCTCGCTGCCGGTCGTCACGTCGACGACCGCGCCGGAGGAAAACTGCACATTGACGCTGCCCGCCAGCACGATGACCTGAAGCCCTGTCGTGCCGGAGAGCACATCTCCCTGCTTGAGGCGCGACTCGGTGAAGACGTCGGCGCGCTGCGCGCCCACGTTGGCCTCTGCCGCGGCGATGGTCGAGCGGAGCGCGGCCTCAGCCTTTGCATACGCCGCCTGATCGGCCTTGTCGAGGGCGGTGTCGATGGACGAAGTCGCCTTGGTGGTAAACGTTGTTTGCAGATAGTTGAGCGAGATCAGCGGGTCGCTGCTGTCTCCCCCTGCGGCCATGGCCGCGGTGGCGAGCACCGTCACTGCGAGGAGCGATGCGAGCAGGGCAATGGGCCTTTTCACGGTTTGGCTCCTTCCTCCTCCGCCTCGGCGGAGGTCTTGGAGATGCGGTAGCTCAGCGTGAGCAGACTGTCGGCAAAGTGGACGTCCTCGGTGAAGACCTCGCTGCCGACGTGCAGTTCCGTATTGGTGAAATTCCAGATCCCGCGCACGCCGAGCGCAACGAGCTGCTCGGCGACCTCCTGCGCGATGTGCTTGGGCACGGTCAGTACCGCAACATCGGGATGGCACACGGCGAAATAGTCGCCGATCTCGTCGAACGAGCGGATAAGCACGTTGTTGACGCGCGTGCCGATGAGCGTGGGGGAGACGTCGAACGCGGTGTCAAGCAGAAAACCGGTCTGCATGAAGTCAAAGTTGCGCAGCAGCGCGTGGCCCAGGTGGCCGGCGCCGACGACGACGAGGCGGTGCTGCTCGTCCACGCCGAGAATGTGACCGATCTCGGTGCGCAGCTCCAAAATGTTGTAGCCGTAGCCCTGCTGGCCGAACTCGCCGAAGCAACTCAAGTCCTGACGGATTTGTGAAGCGGTGATGCCCATGCGCTCGCCGAGCAAGCTCGACGAAATGCGCACGATGCCCTTGGAGTGCAGATCGTCGAGATAGCGGTAGTAACGGGGAAGACGCCGGACGACAGCGTCGGAAATTTTGCGTTTTTTCATAAGGAACGATCCTTTATTTTAGGATACTGTAATTATACGAGCGAGAGAAGAAGTTGTCAATTTTTTTAACGATCTTTGACGAAAATTTTAGCTTTACAGAAGTGGAAAAAGTTGCTATACTTACTTTATTAACCCCTGCGTCCCAATTCAATATGTGCCCGTAGCTCAGTTGGATAGAGCGTCAGACTCCGACGTTTCAGGCGTTTCCAGTTGAGATATGGCGCAAAGCCTTGCCGCGCCTGCGTTTGCGGGAACGGCAGAGAAAAAATGGGTGGTCGTTGACTACTATTTGACGACTATCGCAGAAACCCACAACCAAATATGTGCCCGTAGCTCAGTTGGATAGAGCGTCAGACTCCGACTCTGAAGGCCGCTGGTTCGAATCCAGTCGGGCATACCAAAATGTGTTGATGAAAGATGCAGCACAGAAAACACCGCACGAAAGTGCGGTGTTTTCACATATTTATCATCTTTTTCGCCGCAAAAAGTTTTAAAAACAGTTTTTTTAAAAAGCAGTTTTCCCCGCGACAGGCGACATTTTCGAGATGCAGCCGGTTGATTTTATGAACTGATGCGACTCGAACGCCGAAGCATGGGTGCTTCACTCTTGCTGCTACCTGGCGCATCTCACTTCTCTCTCACATTTGGGCAAAGAAAAACCAGAGGAAGCGAATGCACGCCTCTGGCGTGCGTCCGCTTCCTCTGGCACCGTGGCCCCGCTGGGCTGCGTGGTCTTATTATTCGTCTGCCAACATTGCGCTCCCTTGGCATTGTTCGTCGCTTTGGCAGGGTATCAGTCCCTTTCACCAACGAACAATGCCGTATTCAGGAAAGAAAGGTGGAGAATCGCAAGAGTCCCTATCTTGAAGTGATCAGCAGCTTACAATGACACTTTATAAATTCAGGGAATATTTAAAAATCAATTCAGCGCTGGATGCGGCCGGAACCATCGCCGTCGGCCAACTTTTCCACCTCGGCCGCTGTAACCATGTTATAATCGCCCTCGACGGTATGCTTGAGCGCGGAGGCCGCCACGGCAAATTCCACAGCCCGCTGATTGCCCTTACCGGCGAGCAGTGCGTAAATCAGACCGCCGCCGAAGCTGTCGCCGCCACCCACGCGGTCAACGATATGCAAGTCATATTTTTTGGAGAAATGGTATTCATTGCCGACAGCGTCAAACAGCATGGCGCTCCAACCGTTGTCAGACGCCGAGCGGGACTCGCGCAGCGTGATAGCGACCTTTTCAAAGCCAAACCGATCAGCAAGCTGTCTTGCAACGGACTTGTAGCCCTCGCGGTTGATCTCGCCGGCATAGATATCGGTCGCCTCCGCCTCAATGCCGAACACATCCTTGGCATCCTCCTCGTTGGAAATGCATACGTCCACGTACTGACACAGATCAGTCATGGCCTCCCGTGCCTGCTGACGGCTCCACAGCTTGCCGCGGTAGTTGAGAGCACAGCTAATCCTGACCCCATGTGCCTTCGCCGCCTTGCAGGCGTCACGGCAGGCATCCACCATGTTGGGGCCGAGCGCAGGCGTGATGCCGGTAAAGTGGAACCAGTCCGCGCCTTTAAAAATCACATCCCAGTCGAAGTCGGAGGGAGTGGACTCCTGAATGGCAGAATGCGCCCGGTCATAAATGCAAACGGAACCGCGCTGAGACGCGCCTTTCTCATTATAGGAGATACCGATACGGTCGCCTCCACGCACGATCATAGAGGTATCCACGCTGTAGCGGCGCAGAGAGTTGACCGCAGCCTGTCCGATGGCATGCGCGGGCAGTTTGGTGACGTAGACGGCGTCAAGGCCGTAGTTAGCCAGCGAAACAGCTACGTTAGCTTCCCCGCCACCGAAAGAAAACTCCAAGTGGTCCGCCTGAACAAAGCGCTCGTAATTGTATGGCTGGAGACGAACCATTCAACCGCGCAATATCCGACCGCCATACAGCTTTCCACCTTGATAAAAAGGGGGCCTGAGGAAATCTTCCTCAGGCCCCAAAACAGGCGCTTACAGCTTATCCTCACGCATAAAATGAGCATTGGTTCCATCAATGGAGAAGAACTCATCTGCTGCACGCCGACCGATGTCATCTGGGTACTTAGATATCTCATTTAAGTACTCTTTTTCATCTACATAGGTAAACGCGCCGTCTCGCATTATGACCTTGCCGTCCACTGCAACCAGCGAAACCTCGGATCCCCTGGCACTGTAAACCAGATTAGGTACCATGTTGCGCATTGGGTAGGTGTACACCGGCAACATGGAGGGACAACTGAGATCAATAGCAATATAGTCCGCGCATTTTCCAGGCTCAAGAGAGCCTACGGTATCGCCCAAGCCAATCGCTTGGGCACCCTCAATGGTGGCCATACGCAGGGCCTTCCAGGCGGGCATAACTTCCGGATTCTGATACTTGATCTTGTTGAAGAGGCAAACATTTTTCATCTCATTGATGATGTTATGGCAGTTGTTGCCCGGAGCCTGATCGGAACCCAAGGCCACCACACCGCCCGCCTGCTGGAAAACAACACTTGGGCAGACAATGCCATCAATGATGCCGATCGAACCCGGATTAACGATCATTGAGGCACCTCGTTTGGCAATAAGGGCAGCTTCCTCATCTGTGCAGTCAGTAAGATGGACTGCAATAAGAGATTCATCCAGATAGCCCAACTCATCCAGAAAAGCTGTAGGACGCTTGCCATAGCGCTGGACGATCTGATAGGTCTCTCGATCTCCTTGCTGCACATGCATATGGATTTTGGTACCCCGCTCCTTGACCGCCTTTTGGATGCGCAACAGCATCTCCGGGCTGACAAAGTCAGCGCCTTGTGGGCCAAACAGGATCTTAATCCGTCCCCCTGCCTTGTTGTTCCATTTATTATACAGATCAATGTTTCGATTCAGGCTCTCCTCTCCCATGGCATCATCAAACTCATAGAGTTCGCCCGGTTGATAAACCCGTCGTTTAGCCGCTCGAATCGTCTGTGCAATATTCCCTCGGGCGCCCACCTTATCGATGAAAGCACACACATTTTCCATTTTGGAATCATAGTCGCCCAGTGTGGTAGTGCCTGCCCGGACGGCCTCCAGAATGGCCACTCGGCTGCCCGCATCCCGTTCCTCGTCATTGACCGCGTTGTCAAAGGGCTGGAGGCCGAACATCATCCAACTGTTGGTGTCTTGGGCCAATCCGCGCATAATATTGCATGCAGTATGCATATGGCCGTCGATAAAACCAGGCAGCACCATATGATGATCCAAGGTAATCATTTCCTCAGCTGTATACTCCGCTAAAATCTCAGCCCGGTTGCCCACCTTCAAGATTTTGCCTCCGTCTACAGCCATAGCGGCATCACTATGATAGCCCACGCCGGCTCCCTCCATCGTATAGAAATGCGGGGCCACCACAATGGTATCAATCTTTTTCATAAATGTCTCCTATTCCAACGGCAAAGCAGTTAGTGTACCTTCTCAGGGTAACGCCGTTTGGTAAGCTGAGTCAGAGTAATCAGGCTCACTGTCAGAATAGCAGCAGTAACCGCAATACTCAAGACATACTGTCCGGTCAGTCCGCCAAAAAGGAATCCCACGAAAGCCGAAATACCAACCGTAATTCCGTAGGGCAGCTGCGTCATAACATGGACGATATGGTTGCAGGAAGCACCGGTAGAAGAGAGCACAGTCGTATCGGAGATAGGGGAGCACTGGTCGCCGAACAGGCCACCGCCAATCACGGCGCCAACAACAAACGGAATGGAAATATCAAAGGCGATGGCCATTGGGAAAGCAATGGGCATCATAATAGACCACACGCCCCAAGAGGAACCGGTCGAAAACGAAATGAGTGCGCCAAACAGGAATACCAAAGCCGGAACCATGCCGGGAGTCAGGTACTGCTCCACAATATGGATCAGAAACTCGCTGGTCCCCATACCTTTGACGATAGAGCCCAAGGACCATGCGCACACCAGAATAAAGGGAACCGAGATCAGTTCGGCCATACCGTTGACAAAGGTATCGAACGCCTTGGTCACGCTGAAGAGCTTGGTGCTTACACCCATGATGCCCGCACCCAGCGCGCCACCCATAAAGGCGATGCAAATAGCAAGTGTAATGTTGGCACTGCGGAAGCATCCCACCAACCCGTTGTTAACCAGATCGCCGGACCAGAAAATGGTGGCAAAGAGAGAACCAAACAGGCAAACAATAGGGATAATAAAGTTCCACATAGTAAGCTTATAATCTGCGGGCAGCTCATTTTTCACCTCTGGAACCAAGGGCTGAACCCCGTCGTCCAGCAGCTTTCCGGTCTCTCTGGCCCGCTTTTCTTCCTTGTACATAGGGCCAAAGTTCAAGCCGAAAGCAGCAACGATCAAAACAGAAATCATGGCAAATACGCCATACAGATTGAACGGAAGCATATTCAACCAGATGCCCCATTCGTTGCCCTCAACGCCGCTTGCCAACAGCTCTGCGGCAATCAGTCCCGTGATAAAGGGACCATAGCTGCTAATGGGAGAAAGCGCAGCTAAATTGCATCCCATGGAATCCAGGATATAAGCCAATTTTGCTCGAGAGATGCGCACCATGTCAGTAACGGGCCGCATGATAGTACCAAGCATGAGGCAGGGCTCCGTATAGCTGAAAATGAAGGCGCTCAGGCAAGTAACGATCTGCCCCTTCTTGGCAGTATTGATAACCTTTGTCACCTTGGTAGCAAAGGCCTCTGCAGCACCAGTGTTACGGAGCATGGCGATCATACCGCCGGAGAGTGTAACCAAAATAATCAAAGATGCATTTCCGCTGAGAGAGGGGATCATATAGTCCGAGATAATTTTGACAAAACCAACCAAAGGGTTAAAGCCGTTCATCATTGTGGACCCCAACCAAACCGCGATGAATAAAGAGAAAATCGTCTGTTTGGTCCACAGGGCCAATCCGATTGCCACGATGGGGGGAATGAGACACAACACTCCATATGTAGTATCCATATAACAAGCCTCCTGTTATAAATTATCTATGGTTTTTTTCATGGAATCTCTGCTTCCGCAACTACAGGCCCTATCCGAATCTGCAAATCACACCTCCTCACTTTTTCGGTCCAGGGATGCGCAAAACGTAAGTCTTGCAAAATCAAGACACGGCATATGAGCTTTGAACGAGACTGATCATACTATATACCGTATATTTTCATGAACAGACCAAACGTTTTGCGCACTCCGGTTTCCAGCCTCCCACCGCTCCCAACATCTTCGGTTTTGGCAGCGCGAGTAACTACGGATCACACTTGGTTAATTTCGGTTTTCGTAACCGGATGCGTACATATTTGCAGGGATGAATTTTCCCTGGCCGTAGCGGCCCACAAACTTGGCGTTCTCCACTACAACCTGGCCTCGCAGCAGAACCGTCTCCACCCGACCAGACTGACGACGGCCCTCATAGAGGTTGTAGTCCACGCCGTTAGGGTTATCTGCCAGATGAACTGTCCCCTCATAATTGGGATCGAAAATGACAACATCTGCGTCAGAACCTACCGCCAGCGTTCCCTTTCTCGGATAGATACCGTTGATTTTTGCCGGCTGAGTGGCAATAACATCTACAAATTTCTGGCGGGTCAGCTTTCCCGTGCATACACCTTCGGTCCACACCATATGCAGTCGATCGCCGGCGCCGGGGGAACCGTTTGGAATCTGAGTAAAATCATTCCTGCCGGCCTGCTTGAGCTCTGCCACATCTATACCGCAGTGGTCGGATGAGACCGCCGTCAGCAGTCCGTCGGATAATGCCTGCCAAAGAGCCTCGCAGTCCTCACGATCCCGCAAAGCGGGGGAGCAAACGAACTTAGCCGCTTCATTGAAATCCGGATTATCCAGAACTTCCTTAGTGGTGGTCAGATAGTGAGTGCAAGTCTCGCCGGAAACCCGCTGGCCAGTTCCCTTGGCCTTTTGTAATTCGGCAATGGCCTCCCGACAGGTCATATGAGCAATATAAAGAGGCGTATCGGTCTGACCAGCCAGATAAATAGCCCGGCGCACCGCCTCCGCCTCAGTAAAAGGCGGACGGGAAACATAATGGTAATGCGGCGTCAGTTGGCCCTTCTTTACACACTCGCTGCGGAGGAAATTCAGGATCTCTCCATTCTCTGCGTGCACAAATACCGTAGCGCCAACCTGTCGGCTCTTCTCCAGAATACGGAAGAAAGTACCGTCATCTACATGAAGCGGAGAGCCGTTGTAGGCCATAAAAATCTTGATGCTGGAAATGCCTCTCCGAGGAAATTCTTCGATCTCATCAAAGATACTGTCCATAATATATGTTACCATGGAATGCAGTGCAAAATCAACACAAGACTTATCCTTCGCCCGCACATTGATTCGATAATCAATGGAATCCAGCAGTCCGCGATCTGGATCCTGCGGAGCAAAGTCCACAATGGTGGTCGTGCCGCCTACAATAGCAGAGTCGGTCGTCTCATATCCGGCGGTGTCACGGTTGCCGACATTACACAGGGCGGAAAAGTGAGTGTGCTGGTCTACGCCTCCCGGAAACACATATTTACCTTTGGCGTCTATCACACGATCTGCAGCTTCGTCCAAATGTGTCCCCATTGCGCGGATCACATCGCCCTCCACCAGGATATCCCCCACATACTCTTGTTCTGCGGTTACGATTGTGCCTCCTTTAATCAAGGTACGCATACTGTCATCTCCTAAAATATCAATTCTTGTTTGGTAAACATGGGAAAACCTACGATATTCTTCTGCTCTGGGAAGCCCCAAGTAGACACCTTGCTGGTACGCAGCCCCATATCTACCATGGCTTCCGCAAATTTAACTGCTGGCATTACCCCATCCAACACGGGAACGCCCAGCTGGGCGGACAGGTCCTCAACAAAGTCCACGAAACCAGCGCACCCCAGCAAAATACATTCGGCGCCGTCCTGCTGCACGGCTAACTTTCCCTGATAGGCTAACGCTTCCAATCCCTTCTTGGGGTCCCTGCCAAATTCCAGCACGCTCAAACCTGTGGATCGGATAGAACGGCAAAACTTTTCCGCTCCATAGTTGGACACCACATCCTCTGTAACCTTGCGAGACCGATCCAACACCGATACGATAGAAAAGTACGGCGCTATAAATTTGGCAGCAGCAATGGCCGACTCACAGATACCCAGCACAGGCTTGGAGGTGACCTCTCTGGCTGCCTGAAGCCCAGGGTCACCAAAGCAGGCGATGATAAATGCATCGGCGCCTTCCTCTCGGTCTCCCCGGATCACTTCTTTCAGGACCCCCGGAACAGCCAAATACTCATCCACATAACATTCGATGCTGTCCGGCCCGGATGCCGGAGTGACCGCCCAAACCTGAGTGTCGCTGCGTGCCACTCGACGTGCTAAATTTTCTATACTTTCAGTCATGGATTGCGTCGTATTGGGATTGATGATTTTGATCTTCACAATTTTCCCTCCTCTTGGTCCAAAGCCTGAACCATTTCCATCAGCAGATCAGCTCCCTGGTACAAGTCCTCAGGAGCGCTGTATTCTCGGATAGAGTGGCTAATCCCGTCTTTGCTGGGAATGAACAGAAGCATGGAGGGGACCGCTTTTCCCCAATTCATCAGATCGTGTCCTGCACCGCTGAACATTCTGCGAAAACGGATACCGCGGTTGCGGCACAGTGTCTCGCTCAGCTTTATCAGCTTAGAACTGCACTGGGTAGGCGACTGGCGAATATATTCTTCGCCTACCAGCTCCGGGTGCTCTTTCAGCACGGAGTCAATGACCTGATCCATGGGCTCCATCGTTGGGTTGCGCAGTTCCACAATAAACTCCACCTTGCCCGGAATCACATTGACCGCTCCTGGGAACACCTGAAGGGTTCCTACAGTGCAGACCATATCCGGCGAAGCGGCCTCAGTCCGTTCCATAAGCTGGGTAATGATCCGGCAGGCTTTCACCAGCGCGTCATCCCGCAGATGCATGGGTGTGCTGCCTGCATGATTGGCACAGCCGGAAACCGTCATGCGATAGCGCACGATGCCCACAATACCATCAACCACGCCTATTTGCATTCTTTCAGCTTCTAATACCCCGCCCTGCTCAATATGTAACTCCAAGTAACACTGATATTGGGTCAGATCTCTTCGGCAGGCGCCGACCTGCTCCATTGTAAGTCCGTGGAGGGCCAGATTTGGCCGCATAGCTTCATCAATCTCTCCGCCGGTAAATGCCTTACTTCCAAAAGTTCCGCCAATGACATTGCCCTCCTCCTCGGTAAATGCAATCACCTGGATGGGATGCCGATTTTGATATCCCAACTCCTTAAGGCGCTGCACACACTCGATTCCGGACAACACACCATAGGTTCCGTCGTAAATCCCGCCCCCCGGCACCGTATCGATGTGGGATCCAATGCAAATGATCTCTCCCTGACCGGGAAGCGTACCGATCAGATTCCCTACAGGATCGACGGATGTCTGAAGTCCTGCCTGTTCCATGCACTGTTGAACATAGATTCGTCCTTCGTCATAGGCAGGGGTATACGGCAATCGTGTGGTTCCTTCTTTCGGCACAAAACCGATTCGCCCAAGTCGGGTCAAATGATCATATAAGCGGGTACCGTTGATCATACTCATGCGGGGTCCCCCTCAGTCTTATGGGATCTGACAAACTCCTCCAGCTCCTGCAGCCCCTGCTCCAGGCACTGCATGGATGTCGCATAGGACAGACGGATATATCCCTCGCCAAATTCGCCAAAGGCCGTACCGGGTACCACTACCACCTGTCGTTCTTCCAGCAGCTTCATGGCAAATTCCTCACAAGGCATACCCAGTTGACTGATGTCAATAAATGCATAGAAAGTCCCAGCCGGAGCATGGCAGGACAAACCAGGGATCTCAGATATCCGCCTCATCACATAGTCACGGCGCAGGCGATACTGCTCCACCATATACTTCAAGTGGTCTTGTGGACCTTCCAAAGCTTCAATAGCCGCGACCTGGCAGGGAGTGGCCGCACAAGCACTGACATTTTCCTGCAGCTTGACCATATTCCGGATCACATTTTCCGGTCCGGCAGCATAACCGATACGCCAACCGGTCATCGCATAGGTTTTGGAAAGGCTATCAATAACCAGAGTCCGTTCTTTCATTCCAGGCAGAGCAGCAAAGCTTGTATAAGTCCTTCCATCAAAGAGGATGTGCTTATACACCTCATCAGCCAAGATCACCAAGTCCTGCTTCTGGGCCAATTCGGCCAGTTGGAGCAGCGTTTCAGTGCTGGCTACAGCTCCTGTGGGGTTGCATGGGCTGTTTAGAATAATGGCCTTTGTCTTATCGGTAACAGCTTCGGCAATAGCGGATACATCCAAATCAAATCCCCGTTGTGCGTTGGTTTTCACCGACACCGGCACGCCGCCGCACATCCGAATCTGTTGGACATAATTAGTCCAGCAGGGTTCGTTGACGATAACCTCATCCCCAGGATTCAGCAGCACTTTCAGCGCCAAAAACAAGGCTCCCATGGCTCCAGGCGTCACCACAATTTGGCTTGCAGGATCGTAAGAGAGTCCCTCTGTGCGATGGAGATACTCTGCAATCGCCTGACGCAGAGCCAGCAGCCCTGCATTTTCTGAATACTTGGTCTTTCCTTCCCGAATGGCCCTGCACCCAGCCTCCACTACGTTCGGCGAGGCAGTAAAATCCGGCTCTCCCAGTGTAAAACTAATGACATGATCGTACTCCAGCGCCTTATTGAACATTTTTCGAATCTTGGAGGGTTGGATCTGCTGAGTGTTATCTGAAATTTGAATCATATAGGTAACTCCTTTCTACTCTGATTCTTCCGTTCCCTTAATTTGAGAACAGTCATCAATATTCCAAATGCCAAGGAAAGCACCGCTGCAAATACGATACGATATTCTTGCGGAAGGAGAAATCCCACGGTATTGACGGGGATCCAAAAGAGAGGAATCGTTTTAAACAGAGTAAAATCGATCAATTCTCCCCAATCTACAGAGTCCACCGCTTGGCGTGGAGTGATATGCTGTCCCGCCAAAAAGCGGATTTCAGCATAATTTCCACATACTCGCATCAGAGCGGAATGAATAGGAGCAAAAAACAGATTATTGGTAACGCTGGTAAAAAAGGCCTGTGCCAGAGCATTTCCATATCCCGGAAGAAGACCTGCTGCCATGGCTTGCCGGGTACCTTGGCTGAACACGGTAAAGGCCAGCGTGACAAGGACGCCTCCTATTCCCCAACTCAGGCTTTTGAACCAAGTCGCCCGGTTGATCTGCCAAGTTCCCTCCAACAGACGTCCGGAGAGCAACTCACCCGCCGTAGCATAGACAGCGAATTGCGCAAAACCTGCCAGATAAGGATACGCTATATTGACCTTGGCAAAGCCTCCTGTGACGCAAAAGAGTACCGTAAACACAGACAACAACCCATAAGCAGCTGCCCACCAAATATCGCTTCGTTTCATATGCATCCCCTAACTTTTGTACCCCAAATATAGCAAAATGGAACCGGCGTTAAAATTCAGCGCCAGTTCCATTTTATGTAGTCTGTATATTATTTGGACAAGCCTTCTGTGTCCCGATGTAAGACCAACGAATCTTTATATACTACCAAAGGATAATGCAGTTTAGCCAATGCAGGCGGTACATTTTTCCCGAGTTTTATTTATAGCGCATCAAAATCGATCTTGTTGGTTGATACAGGAAGACTCTGGATCATCTGTATCCGGTTACGCACATTCATTTTGGTATATATGCTGTGGAAATGTTTTTTTACCGTATGGATACTGATATTCATTTTTTGAGCGATATCTTCATTGGACAGCCCGTGTACGGCCAAATCTAACATTTCCCCTTCTCGACTGGTCAAGCCGTACTGGCTGCACAACTTTTCATGATATCCTTTTGCGTAAAAATAGCGGGTGTCTCCCTTTTTTGCTTCATATACTAAACGGTATGCAAAGTGCTTGTGCAACTGCTCCAATACAAACATATCCCGTTCGCTAAACGGAGGCTTATCAGCTTGCCGGTACAATTTCAATAAGCCGACCGGTTCTTCTCGAAAGGAGATGGAAAGGCCGACGGAATATGCCAAGCGATTGGGCAGATAGAAGTTCTGGTAGATTCCGCTGCTATTCACCTGTTCATCCGAAGATGCCATAGATTCCCGAAAAGCACCGCCTTCACAGGTATACAGCGCCCAGCGAAAAGCATCTGAATTCAGGCTTTCCTGCATCCAGACATCGACAGCCTGCTGGGGCAGATGAAAAGCCGCTGGGGCCTGAAACTGATAGGATCCATTCTCCGCAGTAGAGATTCGGGCAAAAATTGCGCTATCATACGAAATCAAAAAAGGAAGCCATCGGTTGAGAATTTCATGCTGCATTTCCTCTACTGTATAGATAAATGAAATATTGTATGCGATCTCATTGAGGCGTATCCATTCGTTTTCATTTAAAAATGCCATATCAATATCTCCCTTAACATTTGTATCCAGCCATAAGCAAAGCTCAAAAAGATAACAGTATCAATGAATTCCGACCACAATCGCAATTAAAGCGTTCCCATCGTAGAAAGCATTCTAACTCGGTCACGGGTGTAGATGCTCGAAATGCAGATGTGCCACATTATCTCTGACATAACATTCTCCCCACCCTTTCTTTGTCCGATCAGGTCTTGGCGTTCACATAAATACACCCGATCCTATCGATAAGCTTCTCGCGTTATGCTACCATTATTATATCAGGCAGAAGGCTGAAAAGCAATTCCAAACAGAAAGCTGAAAAGCAAAGTAATAGGGCTGCATCTCCACGATCACGATGTCGGGACATTAAAAATCTCAATTTTGAAACCATTCTTGACAGCAGGCATTTTCTTCACCTTTTCAGAGGCGAACGAAGCATGAACCTCCGTGTGCAATCTACCTCTGCGCGGGCGGTATCATCGCGTTTTCGCCGCTGCTCATCCGCCTGCTTGCAGCGGAGAACTATCGTGTGATTGTATCCATACCGCCGATAAGATTTCAAATTTCATATTGCTGAATGCTCCTTGTATCTCTTTTACTATGTCCTTTGCAGTTGTGAAATAGATGTTTTTTACAAGTGTAGGGTCATCATACAACTGCCTTCTTACTAGTGTAGCTGCGATTCCAGAAGTGGCGAAGCCATATATCTGATTGTCTATTATGTGTTGTCTTCTCTTCTGTTCTTCTGGAAATGCCTGTACCATTAGTTGGCTTTCCATTAGCCGTTTGTAAATCTCTGCAAGAAATCTACCACTCTTGACTGCTGGGTCAAAAACTTTGCCTCTTTGTTAAATACACTAGCAGGGAGTAAATCAACCATGTCTTTTACTATGTTTTGTGGCGTGATAACTTCCAAGTTGGAATATTTTGAAATGCCTGTTATGGCTTGGAACCTGTCAAATAAATCTTCCATAGGAACACCATCCTCAAAATCTCATTTTCTTCTGAATATCAGTAAGCTTGGTTTTAAGACAGCAGGCAAAGGAAAGAGGATACCCTAAAAATTAGGTATCCTCTCGGAAATTGGGTATCTGGGGCACGCTTTTGGTGAAATCGACGGAGTTTTTACCATCAACACAAAAGGTAAAAGGGACGCCGCGCTTTCCTCATTGACAATTCGACGGGGAATGCTATAATCTGCTATGTCTGAAAAAATGTAAAATTGTATCGCAGAGGTGCCGCCGCGAGGCGGAGAATAGAGAATCCGGTGCGAATCCGGAACGATGCAGTCACTGTGTACGGGAACGGCCTGCGTAGCCACTGGGAAACTGGGAAGGGCAGCGCCGCGATGAACGAAGTCAGGAGACCTGCCTCTGTGAGGAATCTCAAGCCCGCTGCACACAGGCTGATATTTCTGCGAGTTTACCCGCGGCGCGATTTTTTCGCGGCGCGGTGTTGCTGGTTGGAATCGTGAGAGCGGCTGTGGGTCACCATGGCCGCTTTTATATTTCTTTCAGAACGATTTTTGAAGAAGAAGGTAAAGAGAAACATGAAAAAAGCACTTGCAATTCTGCTCACAGCCGTAATGCTGCTGGGCGTGCTGACCGCCTGCGGCAGCAAGAAGGACGACGCTGCCGACGACACGCAGAACACGGAGGACGCCGACAAGGCCGCAGCCGACAATGTCGCCGCGCTCATTGACGCGATCTATGTTCAGGAGCGCACCGATGAGACCGACGCGCAGTGCGAGGCTGCCAAGGCTGCCTGGGACGCGCTGACCGACGAGCAGAAGGCCATGGTCGAGGGTGAGGAAGCGAGCCCCGAGTATTTCGGCCTTGACACGGGCGATGCGTCCAAGGACGATCCCCGCAACCAGGATGACATCGGCGAGAACGAGCTTCTGGTCGTTTCCTTCGGCACGTCCTACAACGACAGCCGCATCAACGATATCAAGAGCATCGAGGACGCCCTGCAGGAGGCCTATCCTGACTGGTCCGTCCGCCGCGCTTTCACGGCTCAGATCATCATCAACCACATTCAGGCCCGCGACGGCGAGAAGATCGACAACATGACCCAGGCGCTCGACCGCGCTGTGGCCAACGGCGTCAAGAACCTCGTCGTGCAGCCGACGCACCTGATGCACGGCGCGGAGTATGACGAAATGTGTGCTGCCATCGACGAGTACCGCGACCGGTTCGAATCTGTCTCCATCGCAGAGCCCCTGCTCGGCGAGGTCGGCAGCGACGCGACCGTCATCAACGCCGACAAGGAAGTTGTCGCCAAGGCCATCACCGCCGCCGCGGTCGAGGCAAGCGGCTTTGACTCTCTCGAGGCTGCCAAGGAAGCTGGCGCCGCGTTCGTCTTCATGGGCCACGGCACCGCACACGTCGCCAAGGTCAGCTACAGCCAGATGAGCGCTCAGATGCAGAACCTTGGCTATGAGAACGTCTTCATCGGCACGGTCGAGGGCGAGCCGGAGGAGACCTCCTGCGAGTCCGTCATCGAGGCCGTCAAGGCCGCGGGCTACACCAACGTCATCCTGCGCCCGCTGATGGTCGTTGCGGGTGACCACGCCAACAACGACATGGCCGGCAGCGACGACGATTCCTGGAAGACTATGTTCGAGGCTGCCGACTTCACCGTCGACTGCCAGATCGCGGGCCTCGGCGAGATTGCCGACATCCAGGCGCTGTACATCGCCCACACCCAGGCCGCCATTGACGCCCTGAACGCATAAAAAGGATCAAAAAGGGGCTTCGAAGCGATTGTGCACCGCTTCGGAGCCTTTTCCAGATGGAGGTACTTCCCAATGAAAAGAACACTGACACTGATACTGACCGTGCTGATGCTCTGCACGCTGCTTTTCGGCTGCGGGCAGAAGAGCGGGGACGGCGATCCGCAGGACACGAACACCGAGCCCGCGCTTGCCGACGGCGTCTACACCGCGGATTTCAGCACCGACAGCAGCATGTTCCACGTGAACGAGGCATGCAAGGGCAAGGGTACGCTGACGGTAGAAAACGGCCAGATGACGATCCACATCAGCCTGCCGTCCAAGAGCATTCTGAACCTCTTCTGCGGCACGGCGGAGAACGCACGGAAGGACGGCGCGGCGCTCTTGCAGCCCACGACCGACACCGTCACCTATTCCGACGGCCTGAGCGAGGAGGTCAATGGCTTTGATATCCCCGTGCCCGCGCTGGACGAGGAGTTAGACGTCGCCATCATCGGCACGAAGGGCAAGTGGTACGACCACAAGGTCTCCGTGACGAACGCCGTTTTGAAGGAAGACGACGCCGCCGCGCCCGCCGAGACGCTGGCCGACGGCACCTACACGATCGCCGTGACGCTCGAGGGCGGCAGCGGCAAGGCGAACATCCAGTCGCCCTGTACGCTGACGGTCGCGGACGGCAAGATGACCGCCACCATCGTCTGGAGCAGCAGCCACTATGACTATATGCTCGTGGACGGCGAGCGCTGCGACGTGCTCTCGACCGAAAACGGCTCGACGTTTGAGATCCCCGTCGCCGCGCTGGATACGCCGCTTGCCGTGGTCGGCGATACCACCGCCATGAGCACGCCGCACGAGATCGACTACACGCTGACGTTCGACGCCTCAAGCGCCGAGGTGAACAGATGAGACGCCTGCCGCGCGCGCTTCTCACGCTGTTGGCCGTGCTGACGCTCTGCGCCTGCGGGGACAAAGCGCAGGACGGTTCGAACGGCGAAGACGCGGCGGTCGCGTGGGATGCTCTGTCGTTTGATAAGACCATGCCGCTTGACTATGCCACGCAGTTTTCGGTTTCCTTCGCGGGGGACGACTACAAGCGCATCACCATCGGGCAGGATCAGGAATTCCTGCTCGTGACGGAGGGCGCGGCCGTGCCCAGCGGCGTGCCGGAGGGCGTGACAGTTTTGCAGCAGCCGCTTGATGAAATTTATCTGGTCGCCAGCGCGGCGATGGACAGCTTTGCCGAGCTGGACGCGGTCGACAGCATCCGCTTCAGTGGACGCAAGGAGTCGGACTGGTATATCGAGCAGGCGAAGGAGGCCATGAGCGCGGGTGACATGCTTTACGCGGGCAAATACTCCGAGCCCGATTACGAGCTTATCTTGTCGCAGGGCTGCGATCTGGTGCTTGAAAACACGATGATCTACCACTCGCCCGAGGTCATCGAGCAGTTTGAAACGCTGGGCATCCCCGTGCTCGTGGAAATGTCCAGCTACGAGAGCGAGCCGTTTGGCCGCATGGAGTGGGTCAAGCTCTACGGTGCGCTCATCGGCAAGGAGAACGAGGCCGCGGCGCTGTTTGAGGAGAAAATGGACAGCGTTTCGGGCATTCTGGGCGCTGCGCCCACGGGAAAGACCGTCACATTCTTCTATGTGACGAGCAACGGCGCGGTCAATGTGCGAAAGTCGACGGACTATGTTGCTAAATCCATCGCCATGGCGGGCGGGGAATACGTCTCCTTTGACAACACGGAAGAGGAGAACGCCCAGTCCACCGTCACCATCCAGATGGAGGCATTTTACAGCGGCGCGCACGACGCGGATGTGCTCATCTACAACAGCATCATCGACGGCGGGCTTACGACGATCGACGAGCTTTTATCGCTCGAACCGCTGCTTGGCGACTTTAAGGCCGTGCAGGACGGAAACGTCTGGTGCCTGACAAAGGACTTTTATCAGGAATCGCTCGAATTGAGCGACCTCGTCGTGGATCTCCACACCGTTTTGAGCGGGGCGGATACGCCGCTCCGGTTTTTGACAAAGCTGCAATAATTTTTGACTGGAAAGTTGAAACAGACAGGAGGGACGGGCATGGAGCAGAAGCGGAGAACACGGACGTGGTGCGGCTTTTTGCTGCTGCTCGTCCTTTTGACTGTTTTTTTGATCTGGAATTTATTCGCGGGCAGCGTGCAGCTCTCCGCGTCTCAGATAGGACAAATTCTGCTCGGCGGCGGGGATGACCTGACGCAACAGCGGATCATCATGCAGATCAGATTGCCGCGCATGGCGTCGGCGCTCATTTTAGGCGGTGCGCTGTCCGTGTCGGGGTATCTTCTGCAAACGTTTTTCCACAATCCCATCGCGGGGCCGTTCGTGCTGGGCATTTCGTCGGGCGCGAAGCTCGCGGTGTCGATCGTGATGATCGTTTTCCTCAGCCGCGGCGTCAGATCATCGTCAGCGCTGCTGATCAGCGCGGCGTTCATCGGCGCGATGCTCTCGATGGGCCTCATCCTGCTCATTTCGCAGCGGGTCAATCAGATGAGCCTTCTCGTCGTCTGCGGCGTGATGATCGGCTACATCTGCTCAGCGCTGACGGATTTTCTCGTCACGTTCGCGGACGACTCGAACATCGTGAACCTGCACAACTGGTCGAACGGCTCGTTTTCCGGCATGAAGTGGGAAAACGTGACGACGATGGCCTGGGCGTGCGGGATCGCGCTGATTTTGACATTTTTCCTCTCCAAGCCGATCCGCGCCTATCAGCTCGGCGAGGTCTACGCGCGCAACATGGGCGTGCCGATCAAGGCGTTCCGCGCGGCGCTCATCCTGCTCTCCAGCGTGTTATCTGCCTGCGTGACGGCCTTCGCCGGCCCCATCTCGTTTGTCGGCATCGCGCTGCCGCACCTGATGAAGGCGCTTTTCAAGACGGCGGAGCCGCTTTTGCTGATCCCGGCGAGCTTCCTCGGCGGGGGCATCTTCTGCCTTGCGTGTGATCTCATCGCGCGCACGGCCTTTGCGCCCACGGAAGTCAGCATCAGCTCGGTCACGGCGGTGTTCGGCGCGCCGGTCGTCATCTACATGATGGTGCGCAGAAAGGCGGGGCGGGAATGAGCGGCTATTTGGAGACAAAGAATTTATCCGTCGGCTACCACGGCAAGCCCCTCATCGAGGATGTGTCCCTCTGCGTGCAGAGGGGAAAGATCGTTACGCTGATCGGGCCGAACGGCTCGGGCAAGTCGACGATCCTGAAAACCGTCATCGGTCAGCTGCCGGAGCTTTCCGGCACAGTGTATCTGGATGGCGAGACGATGCGCTCGCGCGGCCGCAACGACGTCGCGCGGCGCATGGCGATCTTGATGACCGCGCGCGTGGAGCCAGAGCTCATGACCTGCCGCGATGTGGTCAGCTCGGGCCGTTATCCCTACACGGGAAGGCTCGGCGTCCTGCGGGACGAAGATAAGAAGATCGTCGAGCAGTCGCTTTCTCAGGTGGACGCGCTCGCGTTCGCCGACGCGCCGTTTTCCGCCGTCAGCGACGGCCAGCGGCAGCGCATTCTGCTCGCAAGGGCCCTGTGCCAGCAGCCGCAGCTTATCGTGCTCGACGAGCCGACGAGCTTTTTGGACATCCGCTACAAACTGGAACTGCTCTCCGTCCTCAAGCGCATGGTGCGCGAAAACGACCTCGCCGTGCTGCTCTCGCTCCACGAGCTCGATCTGGCGCGGCGCATTTCGGACACAGTCATCTGCGTCGCGGGCGACCGCATCGACCGCATCGGCACGCCGGAGGAGATCTTCACGAGCGACTACATCGCGCAACTCTATCACTTGGAGCGCGGGAAGTACGACGAGTGCTTCAGCACATTGGAATTTGTACCGTAGCGCATACAAGTAAAAACGCTTTATAGAGATTGCGGAAGGAGGGGAGACCATGCAGAAGGCAGCGCCGAGATTGCTCATTGCCGGGACGAACAGCGGGTGCGGCAAGACGACGGTGACCTGCGCGATCTTGCAGGCGCTTGTCGACGGCGGCGTTTCTGTCGCCGCAGCGAAGTGCGGTCCCGATTACATTGACCCCATGTTCCACCGCGAGATCATCGGCGCGAAGAGCAGCAATTTGGACCCCTTCTTTTTTGACGACGACACGCTGCGCTTTCTCCTCGCGCAAAACGGCGCAGGGAAGGACGTGACGGTCATCGAGGGCGTGATGGGCTATTACGACGGCATCGGCCTTGATTCCTCGCGCGCGAGCACCTTTGAGGTCGCGCAGCGGACGGAAAGTCCCGTCGTGCTCGTGCTGAACGCGAAGGGCGCGGGACTGTCGGCGCTGGCCGTGCTCGACGGTTTTCTGCACTTTGCGCCGGAAAACCGCATCCGCGGTGTCATCCTGAACGGCTGCACGGCGATGAGCTATCCGACGCTTGCGCGGGCGATCGAAGAACGCTTCGGCGTGCGCGCCTGCGGCTTTCTGCCGCAAACGCCCGACTGCTCGCTCGAGAGCCGTCACCTTGGCCTCATCACCGCGGCAGAGGTGGACGATCTGAAAGAAAAGATGCAGCGTCTCGCCGCTAAGGCGCGGGAGACGATCGATTTGAACGCGCTGCTGCAAATCACGAAGAGCGCGCCGCCGCTCGCATTCACGCCGCCGGAGATTCCGGCGGCGGGCGAGCATGTGCGCATCGGCGTCGCGCGCGACAGGGCATTTTGCTTTTACTATGAAGACAGTCTGGAACTCCTGCGCCGCTTAGGGGCGGAGCTTGTGCCGTTCAGCCCACTGTCGGATGAACGCTTACCGGAAGACCTGCACGGCCTGTACCTCGGCGGCGGCTATCCCGAGCTCTACGCGGAGCGGTTGGAGGCAAACGCCGCCATACGCGCTTCTATCCGCGCGGCGGTGGAAAGGGAACTTCCCTGCATCGCCGAGTGCGGTGGCTTTATGTACCTGACGCAGTCCATCGCGGGACATGCGATGGCGGGCGTTTTATCGGGCAGCTGCTTCGACGCGGGAAAGCTGACGCGCTTTGGCTACGCGACATTGACGGCGCAGCGGGATTCGATGCTGTTTGCCGCGGGCGAGAAGATCCCCGCGCACGAGTTCCACCGCTGGGATGCGGAAAATCCGGGCGAGGACTTCCTCGCGGAAAAGCCGAGCGGAAGAAGCTGGCGCTGCGCGTATGCGGGCGAAACGCTCTACGCGGGCTATCCGCATTTCCACTTTTACGCAAACCTGAGCGCCGCGGTGCGCTTTGTTGAAGCCTGCCGAAAGGAGAAACACCGCTATGAGTGAGCCGATGAAGCCGATGGAAATTGAACAGCGCAGCTTCGAGATCATCACGGAGCTGCTGGGGGACCGCGTGCTCGACCCCGAAAACGAGCTTGTCATCAAGCGTGTCATCCACACGACGGCAGATTTTGACTATGCCGACAATCTGACGTTTTCCGACCACGCGGTGCGCAAGGGCATCGCCGCGCTGAAGGGCGGCTGCGACATTGTCACCGACACGCAGATGGCGAAAGCTGGCATCAACAAGACGATCCTCGCGAGCCTCGGCGGCGAGGTGCATTGCTTCATGTCCGACCCCGATGTCGCGCAGGAGGCGAAATCTCGCGGCGTGACGCGGGCGTTCGTCTCGATGGAAAAGGCGGCGGCGCTTGAAAAGCCCTGCATCTTCGCCATCGGCAACGCACCGACGGCACTGCTGTCGTTAGAGCAGCTGATGGAAGAGGGAAAAGCCGCCCCCGCGCTCATCATCGGTGTGCCGGTGGGCTTTGTGAATGTGGAGATAAGCAAGGAGCGCATCATCGAAAAGGCGCGCGCGCCGTATATCGTCGCGCGTGGACGCAAGGGCGGCAGCAACGTGGCCGCGGCCATCTGCAACGCCCTGCTCTATCAGATCAGGCGGTAAAAAGATGGAAGAATATCTCGTAAAGGACGGTAAGCGCCTGCGTCTCGGCTACACAACCGGCTCGTGCGCCGCCGCGGCGGCCAAGGCTGCGGCGTGGATGCTGCTGACGGGCAGGAGGAAGGAGTCCATCCGCCTGCAAACGCCCAAGGGCATCGAGCTGAACCTCAAAGTGCTGGACATTCAGATGCTCGCGGACGAGGCGCGCTGCGCCATCCGAAAGGACAGCGGTGACGACCCCGACGTGACGCGCGGCACGCTCATTTTTGCCGCGGTGAAAAGATCAGATCAGTCCGGCGTGACCATCGACGGCGGCGAGGGCGTCGGCCGCGTGACGAAGCCGGGACTCGACCAGCCCGTGGGCGCGGTGGCTATCAACTCCGTGCCGCGAAAAATGATCGAAGAGAACGTGCGCGAGGTCTGCATGCTCGTCGGATACGACGGCGGCATTGACGTGACGATCTCCGCGCCGGAGGGCGAGGCGCTCGCGAAAAAGACTTTCAACCCGCGCCTCGGCATCGAGGGCGGCATCTCCATTCTGGGCACGACCGGCATCGTCGAGCCGATGAGCGAGCAGGCATTGCTTGACACCATCCATGTGGAACTGCGGCAGCGGCGCGAGAACGGCGCGGACTACATCCTCCTTGCGCCCGGCAACTACGGCGCAGACTACATCCGCGATTTTATCGGGCTTGACCCGAAGACGGCGGTGCTGACGTCGAACTTCATCGGCGACAGTCTGGAATTCTGCAAGGAATTCGGTTTTCACGGCGCGCTGCTCATCGGGCACATTGGTAAGTTCGTCAAGCTCGCGGGCGGCATGTGGAACACGCACTCGAAATTCGGCGACTGCCGCATGGAGATCATCGCCTCGCACAGCGCGGCGCTGGGCCTGCGCGCAGAACGCACGGAGGAAATTCTGCACTGCGCCACCTGCGACGACGCGCTGCGCATCCTGGACGAAGAGGGGCTGAAGGATGCCTTCCTCGTGCGTCTGGGACAGCGCATCGGCACGATGCTCGGCTATAAGAGCGGCGAACTCCAGAGCGGCGCAATCTTATTTTCGAAAGAATACGGTTTCCTCTGCGAAACGGAAGGCGCGGAGGAACTGCTCGAACAGATCAGGGAGGGCTGAACGTGGTACATTTTGTTGGCGCCGGAAGCGGCGCGCCGGATCTCATCACGCTGCGGGGCGCAAGGCTCCTTGGCGAAGCAGATGTGGTGATCTACGCGGGTTCGCTGGTGAATCCCGAGCTGCTTATACTCACGAAACCGGGCTGCGAGGTTCACGACAGCGCGAAGCTGACGCTTGAAGAGGTCATCGTCCTCATCGAGCGGGCGGAGCGCGAGGGAAAGACCACCGTGCGATTGCACACGGGCGACCCGAGCATTTACGGCGCGGTGCGCGAGCAGTTCGACGCGCTCACAGAGCGCGGCATCGACTTTGATGTCTGCCCCGGCGTCAGCTCGTTCTGCGGCGCGGCGGCGGCGCTGCGGGCGGAATACACGCTGCCGAACGTGAGCCAGACGGTCATCATTACGCGCGCGGCGGGCCGCACGCCGGTACCCGAGCGTGAGTCCATCCGCAGCTTGGCCGCGCATCAGGCGACGATGGTGCTGTTCTTGAGCACCTCACTCACAGAAAAGCTGCAAGGCGAGCTCCTTGCGGGCGGCTATGGAGAGACAACGCCCGCGGCTGTCGTTTACAAGGCGACATGGCCGGAGGAGAAGATCTTCCGTTGCACGGTGGGCACGCTGCATAAGACGGTGACGGAAAACGGCATGAAAAAGACGGCGTTGATCGTGGTGGGCGGCTGCCTTGGCGGCGAATATCTGCGCTCGCTGCTCTACCACCCCGACTTTACGACGGAATACCGCAAGGGGAAGGCATGAAGATCGCAATTTTTGCCTACAGCCACGGCGGCTGCGCGGCAGCGCGGCGCGTTCGCGCGGTGCTGGCGGAGGCGGAAACCGTCTGCTACGCGGTACCGCGATTGGAAGAAGCGGGCTTCCTGCCGCTTGCGAAGGACATCTACCGCGAGCGCTTTTCGTCGATGGATGCGCTCATCTTCATCGGCGCGTGCGGCATCGCCGTGCGCGAGATCGCGCCGTATCTTGTGAGCAAAAAGACCGATCCCGCGGTGCTCTGCATCGACGAGAAAATGCAGTTTGTCATTCCGCTGCTCTCCGGTCATATCGGCGGGGCGAACGATCTGGCGCGCCGCCTTGCCGCGGCGCTCGGCGCAGCAGCGGTCATTACGACGGCGACGGATGTGAATGGTAAATTTGCTGTCGACGCCTGGGCGGCGAAAAACGGCTGCGCCATCTCGAGTATGCTGCTTGCAAAAAAGGTCGCAGCGGAAATTCTGGAGCGCGATGTGCCGCTTGTGAGCGATTTTCCGATCAAGGGTGCATTGCCCGGCGGAATTGTGGAAAAAACGCAGGGCGCGCTGGGAATTGTGATCGGATACTGCACGAAAGAACCGTTTGCCGAAACGCTGCGCCTCACGCCGAGAGTATTGCGTGTCGGCATCGGCTGCCGCAGGGGAACTGCACAGAAAACCATTGAAGCCGCCGTTGCGGCGGTGCTTTCTGCGCATCAGCTGGATCCAAGCGCGGTCAAGGGCGTCTATTCCATTGACTTAAAGCAGCAGGAGGCGGGGCTGCTTGCCGCCTGCGCGAAGCACAACTGGCCGACGGTATTTTACACGGCAGAGGAATTGCGCAGCGTACCGGGCGAATTTACGGATTCCCCCTTCGTGCAGGAGATGACGGGTGTCGGCAACGTCTGCGAGCGCGCGGCGATGCGCGGCGCGGAGAAATTATTGGTGAAAAAGACTGCGGTGGACGGCGTGACCGTCGCCGTGGCGGCGGAGCATTGGGAGGTTACCTTTGGGTAAAGTGATCGTGGTGGGCATCGGCCCCGGCAGCTATGAGGATATGACGATCCGCGCCGACCGCGCGCTGCAATCGTGCGACGCCATCGTCGGCTACGGAGTTTATGTTGACCTTGTGAAGGAGCGCTATCCGGACAAGGCGTTTTATGAAACGCCCATGACGCAGGAGGCAAAGCGCTGCGCGCTCGCGCTTGATCTGGCGCGCGCGGGCAAGACCGCGGCGATGGTCTGCTCGGGCGACAGCGGCATTTACGGCATGGCGGCGCTCGTGTACGAGCTGCGCGGCGAGAGCAGAGAACCGGAGATTGAGGTCGTCCCCGGCCTGACGGCGGCATGCAGCGCCGCGGCGCTTTTGGGCGCGCCGCTGACGCACGACTTTGCCGTCATCAGCCTGAGCGACCGCCTGACGCCGTGGGAGACCATCGAAAAGCGCCTGACGCACGCGGCAAAGGCCGACCTGACCATCGCCCTTTACAATCCCGCGAGCCGTTCGCGGCCCGCACATTTGAAGCGTGCGTGTGATATCCTGCTGCGCGACCTGCCGGACAGCCGCCTCTGCGGCATCGCGCGCAACATCGGCCGCGCGGGGGAAAGCTGGCGCACCCTGACGCTCGGGGAGCTCAGAGAGGCAGAGGTCGATATGTTCTGCACGGTGATCGTCGGCAACGTATCAACGAAGGAAATTGCGGGGCGGCTCATCACGCCGCGAGGGTACAAAAATGTGTAAGATCTGCATTTTTGCAGGCACGACGGAGGCGCGCCGACTCGTGGAGCTTTTGAGCACCCAGCCGGTCTCCGTCACGGCCTGCGTAGCAACGGAATACGGTGAAACGCTCCTGCCCGAAGGGGGCAACGTGACGGTGCGCTCGGGGCGTATCCCGGTAGACGGGATCATTCAAATGCTCTCCGACACGAAATTTGATTTGGTGATCGACGCGACGCACCCCTACGCGGCATCGATCACCGAGAGCGCTGCGCGCGCCTGCGCGGAGACAGGGACAGAATATCTGCGCCTTCTGCGCGAGGAGTCTGACAAGGTATCTGACTTTACTTGCGTGTTGAATGCAGAAGCAGCAGCGCTGTTCCTGTCGAAGACGGACGGAAATATCCTGCTGACGACCGGCAGCAAGGATCTGAAAGCATATAGCAAGGTAAAAGACTTTACAGATAGAGCCTATGCGCGCGTGCTGCCGCTGGACGCGTCGCTCGCGCTCTGTCGCGAGGCGGGCGTGCAGCCGTCGCACATTTTAGCGATGCAGGGGCCGTTTTCCGAGGAGATGGACACGGCCATGCTGCGCGCCGTGTCGGCTAAGTGGCTCGTGACGAAGGACGGCGGCGAGGCGGGCGGCTTTGCCGCCAAGGTCGCCGCGGCGCGAAAGGCCGGGGCAAATGTGCTCGTGATCGGACGGCCAAAGCAGCGGGAGGGGAAGTCCTTTTCGCAGGTGTTGGACAGCTTGGAGCGCCGCTTTGGTTTCCGATTCGCGCAGAGTGTGAAGATCGTCGGTATCGGGCCGGGCAGCAGGGATGCGATGACGCAGGAGGCGCGCCGCGCGATCGAAGAGGCGGACTGCCTCATCGGCGCGAGACGCATGCTGGATGCCGCCGCGCGCGGCGGGCAGAAGACTTATGCCGCCATCGCACCACAGGAGATCGCGGACTTCATTCACGCGCACTGTGAATACCGGCAAAGCGCGGTCGTGATGTCGGGCGACACGGGGTTTTTCAGCGGCACGAGGAAGCTGCTGCCGCTGCTTTCTGACTGCGAGGTCAGCGTGCTGCCGGGCCTGAGCTCGCTTTCCTACCTCTGTGCAAAGCTGCAAACGTCCTATGAGGACGTTCATGTCGTCAGCCTGCATGGCCGCGCGCACGACATCACGGCAGACGTGCGCGCGCACGCGCGCGTTTTCGCGCTCGTCGGCGGCGAGAATGGCGTGAACGGCCTGTGCCGAACGCTGGCGGAAAACGGCCTCGGCACCGTGACGGTGAGCGTCGGCGAACGTTTAAGCTACGAGGACGAGACCGTCACCACCGGTACGGCGGAGGAGCTGAAAGACAAGGCCTTTGCGCCCTTGAGCGCCGTGCTGATCGAAAACGACCATCCCGATGCCATCGTGACGCACGGACTGCCGGACGAGGCGTTTTTGCGAGGCGCGGGCGAGGGTGGCGTTGTGCCGATGACCAAGAGCGAGGTGCGCGCCGTCGCGCTCTCGAAGCTCCGCCTGACCGAGCGCGCCGTCTGCTATGATATCGGCGCGGGAACGGGTTCGGTCGCCATCGAGATGGCGCTTCAGGCGAAGCACGGTCATGTCTACGCCGTTGAGCGCAGAGACGACGCGGTCGAGCTGTTGAAAAAGAATCAAGCGGCGTTCCATGTGGAGAACCTGACGGTCGTTTCCGGCACTGCGCCGGAGGCGTGCCGCGATCTGCCTGCACCGACGCACGTCTTTATTGGCGGCAGCGCGGGCAACCTGCGTGATATTCTGTCGATGCTGCTTGCCAAAAATCCGCACGTCCGCATCGTGGCGACGGCCGTCTCGCTTGAGAGCATCGCCGAGCTGACGGCGTGCATGAAGGATTTTGCCTTTACCGAGGCGGAGGCCGTCTCCGTCCAGATCGCCCGCGGCAAAAAGGCGGGGCCGTATCACCTGATGACGGGGCAGAACCCCGTATATATCTTCACGATGCAGTCGGAGGAGAAACCATGATTTGCCTCGTTTTGCCGCTTCTCATCGGCTTTGGCATCGACTGCGTTCTGGGCGATCCGCACAGCCTGCCGCATCCGGTCGTGCTGATCGGGAAGACGATCAGCGCGCTGGAGTGCGTCCTGCGGAGGATTTTCCCCAAAACGCCGCGCGGCGAGCGCGCGGCGGGCGCGGTGCTGTGGTTGATCGTCTCGTTTCTCGCGGCGGCGGTGCCCGCGCTGCTTCTGTGTTTGTGCGGCAGGGTGAGTCCGTGGCTGCGCCTCGCGGTCGAGAGCGTCATGTGCTGGCAGATCTTGGCGGCAAAGTCGCTGCGGGATGAGAGCATGAAGGTGTATCACGAACTCGAGCACGGCAGCATCGAATCCGCGCGCCGCGCCGTTTCGATGATCGTGGGACGCGACACGGCGGCGCTCGACGATGCGGGCGTGACGCGCGCCGCGGTCGAGACCGTGGCGGAGAACACGTCAGACGGCGTGGTCGCACCGCTGCTGTACCTTGCCATCGGCGGCGCGCCGCTGGGCTTTTTCTACAAGGCTGTGAATACGATGGACTCGATGCTCGGCTACGTCGAGCCGCCGTATAAGGACATCGGCCTTGTGCCTGCGAAGGCGGATGATATTGCGAACTATCTGCCTGCGCGCATCTCTGCATTGCTGATGCTCGCGGCGGGCGGACTTCTGCGCATGGACGTGAAAAACGGCTGGAAGATATTCCGCCGCGACCGCTACAAGCACGCGAGCCCGAACTCCGCGCAGACGGAGTCGGTCTGCGCGGGCCTTTTGGATGTGCGCCTTGCGGGCGATGCGTGGTACCACGGCGTGCTGCACAAAAAGGAGTACATCGGCGACGCATTGCGGCAGATCGAGCATGAGGATATCCCGCGCGCCTGCCGGCTGATGTACGGCACGACGCTTCTGGCGCTGCTGCTTGGCTGCGCGGTCCGGCTGCTGATTTTTTCGCTGTGAGGGAAGAGAATGCTTTATCAAACGGAAAACCGCCACGGCGGAGATATCTACGGCGGCATTGCGCTCGACTTTTCGGCGAATGTGAGCCCGCTCGGCACGCCGAGAAGCGTGACCGACGCGATCGAACGCGCGCTGCCCGAGCTCTACCGCTACCCAGACCCCTACTGCCGGACACTCGTACAGACGATCTCGGAATATGAGGGGGTGCCGAAGAACTTTGTCCTCTGCGGCAATGGCGCGTCCGAGCTGATCTATGCCTATTGCGGGGCCGTGCGGCCCAAGCGCGCGATGGAGCTCGCACCGACGTTTTCGGAGTATTCGCTTGCCTTGCGGCGGACAGGCTGCGAGGTCGTGCGCTTTGCGCTCAAGCAAGAGGAAAACTTTGACTTGCGGAAGGACTTTTTGCCGATCCTTGCGCGCGAAAAGATCGACGCGCTGTTCCTCTGCAACCCGAACAACCCGACGGGACGGCTCATTGCGGACGATTTGCTGGAAGAAATTCTGCGCATCTGCCGCGAGAAAAATATCGCGCTTTTTGTCGACGAGTGCTTTTTGAGCCTGTCGGACGGCGGCGTTGATCTGACGCCGTCCCTATCTGACTTCCCGCAGCTTTTTATCCTCAAGGCCTTTACGAAGAGCTTTGGCATGGCGGGGCTGCGGCTGGGATATGGCCTGAGCGCGGACGAGGCATTGCTGCGGAAGATGTCGGCGGCGGTGCCGCCGTGGAATGTCTCGACGCTTGCACAGGCGGCGGGCGTCGCCGCGCTGGGCGATGCGGAGTTTCTGGAGAAAAACCGAACCATCATCCGAGCGGAGCGCCCGTGGCTCGAGGAAAAACTGAGGAAATTCGGCTTTTGGGTGTGCCCATCGCAGGTGAATTACATCTTATTCCGTGGCGATGTGGGCTTGACGGAACAGCTGCGAGCGCGCGGCGTCGCGATCCGCGACTGCGCAAATTTCGAGGGCCTGACATCCGGCTGGTATCGCGTCGCGGTCCGGCAGTACGAGGAAAACGAACAGCTTATCGCGGCAATCAGAAGCGTGGGAAAGGAGTGAGCGCATGGCAAAAACTATCATGATCCAGGGGACGATGTCCAACGCGGGCAAGAGTCTGCTGGCCGCGGGGCTCTGCCGCGTTTTGAAGCAGGACGGCTATCGCGTTGCCCCGTTCAAGAGCCAGAATATGGCGCTCAACTCGTTCATCACGAAAGATGGCGGCGAGATGGGGCGCGCGCAGGTGGTGCAGGCTGAGGCCGCGGGCATCGAGCCGGATGTGCGCATGAATCCGATTTTACTGAAGCCGACGACGGACGTCGGCAGTCAGGTCATCGTGAACGGACGCGTACAGGGCAATATGCCCGCGATGGAATACTATCGCAGAAAGCGCGACTTTATCCCCGCGGTGATGGAGGCCTATGAGAGCTTGGCACGCGAGTACGACATCATCGTCATCGAGGGCGCGGGCAGCCCCGCGGAAATCAATTTGCAGGAAAACGACATCGTCAACATGGGTCTTGCCCGCATGGTGGATGCGCCGGTGCTGCTGGTGGGCGACATCGACCGCGGCGGCGTGTTCGCCCAGCTCTACGGCACGGTCGCGCTGCAAAGTGAAGAGGACAGAAGGCGCATCAAGGGCGTTGTTGTCAACAAATTCCGCGGTGATCGCGCCATTCTGGAACCGGGGCTCAAAACGCTTGAGGAGCTCTGCGGCGTACCCGTGGCGGGCGTTGTGCCATACCTCCATGTCGACATCGACGACGAGGATAGCTTGAGCGAACGCTTCGGGCGGGATAAGGAGCCGCGGCTCATCGACATTGCGGTCATCCGCCTGCCGCGCATTTCGAACTTTACGGATTTTTCACCGTTTGAGCGCTACGAGAATGTCTCGCTCCGCTATGTGGAGCGGGCGCGGGACCTGCGCGCGCCGGATATGATCGTGATTCCCGGTACGAAGAGTACGATCGCCGACCTCCAATGGCTCCGCCAGAGCGGGCTGGAGGCGTCGATCCAAAAGGCTGCGAGCGGCGGCACGCTGGTTTTCGGCGTCTGCGGCGGCTATCAGATGCTGGGGCGGCACATTTCCGACCCCGAACAGGTCGAGGCCGCGGGCGTGACGGAGATCGACGGAATGGACCTTCTGCCGCTCGAAACAGTATTTCAGGGCGAAAAGGTGCAGACGCAGACAAACGGCGTCTTCTCCGGCGTCGCGGGACTGCTCTCTGAGCTGAACGGCAAGCGCTACGCGGGCTACGAGATCCACATGGGCCGCAGCGAAGAAGCGCGCGGCGCACTCTTCAGCATGGGCAATGTCTACGGCAGCTATGTCCACGGTATTTTCGATGAACAAGAGGTCGCCGACACGATCTTAAAAGCGCTGTGCACGAAAAAGGGCGTTTCCTTTGAATCGCTCGGCACCTTTGACGCGAGGGCCTACAAGGAGCGGCAGTATGATCTGCTGGCAGACGCGGTGCGCGCGGGGCTCGATATGCCGCTCATCTACCGCATTTTGAATCGGGAGGTGTGAGCATGCAGGGACTGATTCATCTGTACTGCGGCGACGGCAAGGGCAAGACGACCGCGGCGGTCGGACTGAGCGTCCGCGCGGCGGGCGCTGGAAAGCGCGTGCTGTTTGCGCAGTTTTTGAAGGACGGCAGCTCGTCGGAACTGAACGTCCTGCGCGCGCTGCAAAATGTCGAGGTCGCGTGCTGCACGCAGAACTTCGGCTTTTTCAAGGCGATGGACGGGCAGACGAAAGCGGCGGCGCAAAAGGCATATTCCGCGCTGCTGGAAGACGTGATGCGAAAGAGCGCGGACGGCGTCGATCTGTTCGTGCTCGACGAGGCGGTCGCCGCCTGCAACCACGGCTTGATCGAAGAGGCAACGCTGATCGACTTTCTGCGCCGCAGGCCGGAAACGCTCGAAGTGGTGCTGACGGGGCGAAACCCGTCGCAGCATTTGCTGGACGCCGCCGACTATGTGACGGAGATGCGAAAGCGCAAGCACCCGTTTGAACGGGGGATCGCCGCGCGGCGCGGCATCGAATTTTGAAGGAGGAGAGCCATGCAGAAGGAAGTGGACGCGCTTGTGCGCGAAGTTTTGCCGCTTGATCGCAGCGCGATGACGGCGGCGGAAACGTATCAGGCGCGGCTCGCCAAGCCCCCCGGCAGCCTCGGGCGGCTCGAAGAGATCTCCATCCAGCTTGCGGGGATTACAGGGCGGGTGCACAATGCGCTCAATAAAAAGCAGCTGCTCGTCTTCGCTGCGGACAACGGCGTGGTGGCCGAGGGCGTTTCCAGCGCGCCGCAGTCCGTGACGAAGCAGCAGACCATTAACCTGATGCGGGGCAAGACGGGAGCTGCGGTGCTGGCAAAGCACTTTGGCTGCGGCTTGACCGTGTGCGATGTCGGCGTGAATGCCGATATTTACGAGAGCACCGTTTTGAACCGCAAGATCGCCTACGGCACGCAAAATATCTGCACCGGCCCCGCGATGACGCGGGAGCAAACCTTACAGGCCATCCTGACCGGCGCAGAGATCGCGAGGACGGTCGACGCGGACGTGATCGGTGTCGGCGAAATGGGCATCGGCAACACGACGACCTCTTCGGCGGTGCTGGCCGTGCTGCTGGGAGCGGACGTCGAGGCCGTGACGGGCCGCGGCGGCGGTATCACGGAGGAGAGCTTTCGCAAAAAGAAAACGGTCATCCGCACCGCCATTGAGGTAAATCGGCCGGGCAGGGACGACGTTGTCGGCGTCCTTTCCAAGGTCGGCGGCTTTGACCTCGCGGCGATGTGCGGCGCATTTTTGGGCGCGGCGGCGGCACGCCGGCCGGCGGTCATCGACGGCCTCATTTCCACCGCGGCGGCGCTGTGCGCCGTCAGGCTGTGCCCGAATGTGCGCGGCTACCTGGTGCCGAGCCACGCCTCGTTTGAGATCGGCTACCGCCTCGCGATGGAGGCGATGGACCTGCGCCCGCTGTTTGACCTCGGCATGCGATTGGGCGAGGGGAGCGGCTGTCCGCTCGCCTTTCAGGTGCTCGACGCTGCGTGCGCTGTCATCAATGACATGGCGACCTTTGACGAGGCGGGCATCAACGACGACTATCTGGACGAAATTCGCCGGGGCGACCAGTTCACGCCCTGAGAGAAGGGAACGCGCATGGGAACGCTGATCATGATCTCCGGTGCAAACGGCAGCGGCAAGAGCCGTTATGCCGAGCGCATCGTCGCGCGCACGACAGGCGAGCGCTATTACATCGCCACGATGCGCCCCTGCTCGGAGGAAAATTTGCAGCGCATCGAAAAGCACCGCGAGCAGCGAAAGGACCTGCAATTTACGACGCTCGAATGCCCATATCAGGTCGGCGCGGCGGCGGTCGAAAGGGACGGCGTCGTGCTGCTTGAGGATGTGTCGAATCTGCTGGCAAACGCGATGTTCGAGCGCGGCGGGGATGAAGCAAGCGTGTACGCGGACATCGAAGCGCTGTGCTCGCGCTGTCGTCTGCTCGTCGCGGTGACGATCACAGGCCTGCGCGCCGACGGCTACGACGGCGAGACGGCGGCTTACATCCGCGCGCTGAACGGCCTGAATCAAAGACTGTACGACCGAGCCGCGGCGGCGGTCGCAATGAAAGACGGCGCGCCGTTTGCCGAAAAGGGAGACCTCGATGAGATTATTTGAATCGCTTTTGATCGCGCTGTCGACGTACAGCGCGGTGCCCGTTCCGCAGCTTGATTGGAACGAAAAAAATATGCGCTACGCGATCTGCTTTTTCCCCGCGGTGGGTGTTCTCTGCGGCGCGGCGCTCTGGCTGTGGGCTGTACTTGCGCAGGCGACGGGCATGAGCGGCGTGCTGTTCGCGGCAATCGCGGCGTGCCTGCCGATTTTAGTGACAGGCGGCATCCACATGGACGGTTATCTCGACACGGTGGACGCACTCTCGTCGCACCAGACGTGCGAGAAAAAGCTCGCGATCATGAAAGATGCCAACTGCGGCGCATTCGCGGTCATTTACGGCGGCGTGTACCTGCTCGCCTACGCGGGCTTTGCCTACGAGGTGTTCGCCGCGGGGCATATTTTGCTGATTTGCCCGCTGTTCGTGCTCTCTCGCGCGCTGTCGGGCCTGTGCGCGGTGAATCTGCCGAATGCGCGAAAGTCCGGTATGCTCTGCGCCTTCACAAGCGGCGTCCAGCGCCGCACGGCGACAGTCGCGCTCACGCTCGTCGGCCTCGCCGCCGCGGCGGGGATGGTCTGGATGTCTCCCACGGCTGGCGGGATGGCGGCGGCGTTTGCGGTGGTTTCCGCGCTCAAGTATCGCAGATTCGCGCTGGCGCAGTTTGGCGGCGTGACAGGGGACACGTCGGGCTTCTTTTTGCAGCTCTGCGAGCTCTGCGGCCTGATCGGCGTCTGGATCGGAGGGCTGCTGTGATCGACATTTTCTTCATCCGCCACGGCGCGACGGAGGGAAATCTCCGCCGCCGCTACATCGGCCGCACGGACGAGCCGCTGTGCGAGGCGGGCATCGCACAGGTCAAAGCGCTGCAAAAGCGGGGGCTTTCAGTCAATCGGCTTTTTGTCAGCCCCATGCTGCGCACGCGGCAGACGGCGGACATTCTTTTTCCGAAGATGCACTATACCGTCGTGGACGGCTTGATTGAGACGGATTTTGGCCGCTTTGAGGGGAAGTCCGCAGACGAGCTTTCGGGCGACCCCGCCTATCAGGAGTGGGTCGATGCGATGTGCCTGACGCCCATCCCCGAGGGTGAGAGCGTAACGGACTTCAAAACGCGTTGCTGCGAGGCGTTTGCGGAGACGATCAAAAATGTGCCGGACGGCTCTCGCGTGGGATTCGTCGTCCACGGCGGCGTCATCATGGCGATCATGGAGGCCTATGCGCGTCCGAAGAAGGACTTTTATGCCTACCACATCGGAAACGGCGAATGCCTGCAAGGCGTGTATGACGGAGAAACAATTCAGATCAAATAGTGAACACCGCCCGCATTCCGGATATCTTTCCGGAACGCGGACGGTGTCTTTATATGGTATCGGTGTGGTTACACCGTCGGCGCGGCGTAGGCCACGTCGTACTCGCTCTACTGGATGCGGATGGAGCAGCGTGCGCCGCCCGCGGAAAGGAACGAATTGATCTCACACATCGACCAGGGCTTCGTGACGGGATCCTGCTGGCGGATGCGCATGTTGTGCGTCTCCTGCGAGTTTGTGTACACGGTGCCGTCGATCGCAATGCTTGCGGAAATGCTGCTGCCGTTGAGCGTCTGTATCTCGATCGTGCTGCCGTCGTAGATGGTCGTTCTGCGCAGGTCGACCAAAACGGGCGCGGCGGTGTTCTTCGGCACGATGCTGATGCGCAGCGCGCTGGCCGACGCGCGCTGATAGGTCAAAATCAGGTCCTTGAGCGGAATATTCAGCGTGCTGTCTGCCGCGGAGAGGTCGACATGGTACTCGGTGAACGGCGCGAATAGATTAGGCGTCGTCAACTCCTGCTCGCTGGGTTGGAAGTGCAGCTTGTAGCTCAGTGGGGTGTCCTACGCGACGGTGACGACCGGCGTTTCGCCGGTGTCGCCTTTCTCGCCTTGGATGCCCTGTTCGCCTTTTTCTCCACGCTCGCCTCGGGGACCAATGGGTCCCTGCGGGCCGGGATCGCCCTTTGGGCCGACGGGACCGCGGTCGGCCCCTGGATCGTGACATAGCTATACGGATCGGACGGGCAGCAGCCGTTCCCGCGGCAGGACTCCGTGTAGTAATTCATAGACGTCTCCCCCTGACATGATATCGGTGCTTTATCCTATGCATCGGACGAAGAAACAGCGCACAGCAGGGAAGAAAAAGGCGGCAGACATGCATCTGCCGCCCGCCGCTTTTATGAAAGACGGTTTTCATTGACGAAACTTCAACTTTGTATTATGTTATACATGGGAATCATATTGTCAGGCATAAAAGGAGAAAATTATGAACGATACGCCCGGATATGTGAAAAATTTGAAAAAAGAGTCTGTGGTGCAGAGTGTCATCAACTGCCTGACAGACGCCATGCGCAATAAAGAGCTCAAGCCCGGCGACCGCATCCCGCCCGAGCCGGAGCTGGCCGCGTCGATGGGCGTTGCCCGCAGTTCCGTACGTGAGGCCATCAAAATCCTCTCCTACCTCGGCGTGTTGGAGAGCAAGCGTTCAGAGGGGACCTTTGTTTGCAGCGGCTTCCAGGAGAGCATGATCGATCCGATGATCTACGGCATCATCCTGAATCAGGATTCCTTCGACAATCTGATGGAGCTGCGTGAGATGGTCGAGACCGGCATCATGCGCCTTGCCAGCCAGAAGTATGACGAGGAGGATGGCCATGCGCTCGAGGCGATGCTCGAACAGATGAAAGAGATCGTCCACAGCGGTGACAACGAGGTCGACCGCTTCTTCGCCGTGGACAACGAGTTCCACGACCTGATCTCGCAGATGGGCAAAAATCCGCTGGCCGACAAGATCAGCCGCGTCGTGCGCACGCTGACGCACGCCGTCCGCTACGAGACCGTCAGTACGATGATCACGAGCGGCAGAGGCGACGAACTCGTCGCCGCGCACAGCAAGCTCCTTGAGATCCTCAGGGGACACGAGGGAGAGGACGTGGAGGAGATCGTCCGCGGCACTTACTTCGGCGATATCATCCACGGCGAAGAGAAGTAACTGAAAATGCAAGGCCCGCCGTCGCAGATGCGACGGTGGGCTTTTTTGACGGAAAATCGATAGTCTAGCTGATGGAATTTGTGCGATTTGCTGAAATTGCCCTTTTCTTTTGTTTGAACCTGCGCGATACTGTCATCAAGAAAATGACGGCGGCTCATCCGGCAATGACGAATCGAGAGGAGGGAAGGCGATGTTCCATGAAAACGGTCCCGTACAGTCCGTTGCCAAGGCGCTGCAGCTGCTCGGCCTGCTGATGGAGGTGTACCAGCCGCTCACGCTGGCCGCGCTGAGCGAGCAGACCGGCTGGCCGAAGAGCACGATCCACGGCCTTTTGAGCACGATGCGCGAGAGCGCGGTCGTGGACCAGCAGAGCGACGGGCGCTACTGCCTCGGCGTGCAGCTTTTTGAATACGGCTGCGCCGTGGGCGCAAGCTGGAGCGTTTCAGACCTGGCAAAGCCGCATTTGCAGCATTTGGCAAGCGTGACAGGGCCGTCGGTGTTCCTCTCGATGTTGAATCGGTCAGAGGTCATCACCATCGAACAGGTGCAGTCCCGCGCGGGACTGCGCGTCGTGTCGGAGGTCGGGACGCGTCTGCCGCTGCACTGCACCTCGCAGGGCAAGGTGTTTCTATCCGCGATGGCCGACCACGAGGCGAAGCGCGTCCTGTCGCGCCGCACATTGGAGCCCTATACGCCCAAGACCCTCGTCACGTGGGAGGAGCTCTTCCGTGTGATGCAGGCCGCGCGTGAAAACGGCTATGCCGTGGAGGAGGGCGAGTACCGCTTCGGCCTGTGCTCGCCCTCCGCGCCCGTGCGCGACAGCTCCGGCGCGGTGCGCTACGCCGTCGGCGTTGTCGGCATGTTCGACAGTGTGCGTTCGCCGGATTTCCAGCGCGATATTGACTTGACCTGCGCCGCGGCGGCGCAGATCTCAACGGCGCTCGGCTATCGGGCGTAAGCAGAGGAATTTTGTGCCGCGGAGGGCGGCAATATCAGAATGGAACAGGGGAGGAGACGCAATGGCAATCAAACGCAAATTCCCGCCCCGCGTGGCGACGGTCTATTGCAGCGGCGGCTGCCGCGCAAAAAGGGATGAGGACGGCGGAAAGATCGTCCAGCGCGGCACGCACGACGAGCTCATCCAGGAGGACGGCATCTACGCCGACTTCGTCGGCGGCAAGAAGGAGACCGCCGGCTGGAAGCTGTAAAAAAGGAAAAAGAGCGCGGAGAGGTTTGACCTCTCCGCACTCTTTTGGTATGAGGACTCTTACGGCGGCGCACCGGTGCGAAAATGGAGAGGATGTTTCTGCAAAGCTGCGCGTTCGCTGTCTTGACAATTATCATGCGCAGCATTACAATAAAACCCATAAAAAGCCGCCTTTCGCGGCATTTCTACGGATCGGTGGTTAGATATAGCTAACTGATGAAATTGCGGCATTTGGTTAGAGGAAACTAACTGCTTTGAGGAACTACCATCGCGTCGGACGGGGGAGAGGACATGCACATTTTGGAACACGGACAAGGGCAGGAAAAGACACTGTTGTTTCTGCCCTGCACGGCGGAACCCGTCTGGGCGTTTGAAAAGACGGTCGCGCGGCTTGCACAGTCGTGGCATGTCTTTCAGGTCGTTTACGATGGGCACGAGCCGTCTTATCCTGGTGACTTTACCTCAGTCGAGCAGACGGTCGATGAGATCACGGACTATCTTCGCGCGCAGGGTGTGACTTGCCTCAACGCGGCCTACGGCTGCTCGCTCGGCGGCGCATGTTTGACGCGGCTGCTGGCGCTTGGCGAGCTGCCGGTCAAGCGCGCCATCATCGACGGCGGCATCACGCCGTACCAGCTGCCGTATCTCATACGAAAGCTGCTGCTTGCGCGCGACATGCTGTCGTTCAAGCTCGCCGCGAATAACCGCAAAATCTTAGAGGCGGCTTTTCCACCGGAACGATTCACGCTGCCGGGGCGCGACCACAAAAAGGAATACGACGCCATCGAGGCATACTTAAAGACCTACTCGGATCAGACCATCCGCAACATTTTCTGGTCGGGGAACAACTATGTTCTGCCAAAGACGCCCGCAAAGATCGGCACGAAGATCACCTACTGGTACGGCGACGAGGAGAAGAAGGACCGCAGGAGCAATATCCGCTTCATCAAGCACTATTTTCCGCAGGCACGTATCCACGGCATCCCGAAGATGGCGCACGCAGAGCTCGTGATGATCTCCCCCGAGGAGTTCTGCCGCTATTTCGATAAATTCATGTGCAGGTAAAGAGGAAAAAACGATGGATCGAAAAGAGAACATCCGCAATGCTTACCGCCTGACGGGCAGCAACAATTTTTACGACGGCATGGTCACCTGCTCCACCGTCTCGGGCAAGGCCGTGTGCCGCTTGGTGTGGGATATGGGCAAGGAGGAGTGCGGCGAATATCTGAATAAGGCTTTCACTGGTGTGCCGGAGGACTTTGCGGGAAAGCTCCTCGAGGTCCCCGTGGGCACAGGCATTCTGACAATGCCGCTCTATCAAACGCTGCCGCGCGCCGATATCACCTGCCTTGACTATTCACCCGACATGATGGGGCAGGCAAGGGAAAAGGCTGAGCGCATGGGACTCCAAAATGTGCAGTTCCGGCAGGGCGACGTGGGCGCGCTGCCGTATGAGGACAGCAGCTTTGATATCGTGCTGTCGCTTAACGGCTTCCACGCCTTCCCCGATAAGGAGGCGGCATACCGCGAGACGTTCCGCGTGCTGAAGCCGGGCGGTACGTTCTGCGGCTGCTTCTATGTGGCGGGTGAGTGCAGAAGGACGGACCGACTCATAAAAAAAGTCTACGAGCCGATGAAATTCTTCACCCCGCCGTATGAAACGGTGCAAAGCCTGAAAGTACGCCTTGAGGGCATGTACGCTGATGTGCAGCTCGGCAATGTGAAAAGCATCGCGTGGTTCGTCTGCAGGAAGGCAGAGCGCGCGGAAAAGATGGAGGAAGGACACCATGAGTGAGAAGATCACGCTCTCCGGCGTGCCGGAGACGATGTTACAGACGGTTTACGCCCGCGCGAAGGAGACGAAGACGCGCGGCGCGATCACCGACAACAAGGCGGTCGAGATCATCGACCGGCTCGACTACGATTTTTCGATGGCCGACAAGGACGCGGCGATGCACAGCGGCGTTATAGCGCGCACCATCGTGCTCGATAAGCTTGTGAAGACTTACCTTGCGGGACATGGCGGTGCGGTGGTCGTGAACATCGCCTGCGGGCTCGACACGCGCTGCTACCGCATGAGCGACTATTCGCACTGGTACAATTTAGACCTGCCCGAGACGATCGCCGTGCGCGAAAAGCTCCTGCCTGAGAGCAGAAAGATCTCGCAGATCACCATGTCCGCGATGGACGACTGGGGCGGCGAGATCAAGGGGACGAGCACGGACGTCCTCGTCATCATCGAGGGCTTGACGATGTACTTATCGGAGAGCGACGTCAAGCGCATCTTCGACGTCATCGCGGCGCGCTTTGACCGCGCGACGGTGCTTGTCGAGACGATGAACCCGATGGTCGTGAAGCGCTTTAAGGAAAAGTCCATCGAGGCGAGCAAGGCAAAGTTCACCTGGGGCGTTAAAAACGGCGCGGCGCTCGCCGCGCTGCTGCCGGATTTCCGCTTTGTCGAAGAGCACAGCCTGTGCAGGGCATGGCGGAATTTGTTTCGCCCATGGACGAGATCATAACCACATGCAGTATCAAATTCGCGACCCGCAGGGCTTTGCGGCGATGCTGGATCGCATCATCGAGCAAAACGAGCTGCCGCCGCTGCCGTTTTTGCGAAAGTGAGGGGAGAAGTGTGAAGGAGAACTACATCATTGCGGCGTTCCGCGAGACTGTCGCGCAGCGATTTCCCGAGCAGGGCATCGAACTGAACAGATTGTTGGACAAAAGGCTGTCGCGCCTGCGATCAATGCATCTGAACGCGTCGAAGGAAAAACAGTTCCATTTGGAAAGTCAAATTTTGCCCGGCATCGCTGCCTACGAGACCTTGCAGACCGTCATGCCCAAGGACGAGGCGCTGCAAACTGTCCACGGCTATGTGGCGGAGCATGCGTGGACGATGAGAAAAACCATCCTCAAGCTGCTCAAGGTGCCGGGGCTCTATCGTCTGCCGCCGGTGCTGTTCAGTAAGCTGACGCCAAAATTCTACGGCGAGACGGCGGGCTTTGCGGCCACGGAGTATCAGACCTCCGGCGGCGTCTGGCGCATCGATATGACGAAGTGCCCCTATCACGACACCTGTGTCGAACACGGCTGTCCGGAGCTCTGCTCCTGCTTCTGCGACAGCGACAACCTCGCCTATGACGACCTGCACCCGAAGCTCGTCTGGCACCGCACAAAGACGCTCGGCCGCGGGAATGAGTGCTGCGACTTCTGCCTGAAGCTCGCGGGAAAATGAAAGGAGAGACCGATGAAGTACCACATTGAGAAAAACACCGTGCAGGAGACGCTCGTCATCCCACTCTACGGGCGCAAGATGTGCTCGGAGCTCTACCCGAACCTGTTCCGCGACGAGACGGCCATGCGCTTGATCGAAGAGATCGACTACGATTTTTCCACGCTCGCGAAAAGGTCGCAGAGCATGATGCAGCAGTTCGGCTTTTTAGAGTGCGCCATGCGGCAGAGCGACCTCGCCTGCGAGGTGCGGGATTATCTGCGCTCGCACCCGAACGCGGCGGTCGTGAACCTTGGCTGCGGGCTGGACGCCACGGGCCGCGCCCGTGACAACGGCACGTGCAAAATTTACAACCTTGACTTTCCCGATGTCATCGCCGTGCGCGATGCGCTCCTGCCTGCGCTCGAGCGCGAGAAAAACATCCCCTGCAACTTAAATGACACCTCATGGTTCAGTGAGATCGACGCGAGCGGCGGCGCGGTGTTCTTTGCCGCGGGTGTGTTCTACTATTTCCTCACGCCGCAGGTCAAAGCGCTCGTGTGCGCGATGGCGGAGGCGTTCCCAGGCGGCAAGCTCGTCTTCGACGCGGCGAACCGCAAGGCAGTCAAGCTGATGCTCAAAACATGGCTCAAGGACGCGGAGATCAAGGACATCGGCGCGTATTTCGCCGTCACCGACGCAAGGCGCGAGCTTTCGGCGTGGAGCGATAGGCTGCGTGTGTCCTCGCGCGGCTACATGCTGGGCTACAACGACTTGAGGAATCAAAATGTACGGAAATTCTTCCGCCTTTTATCGAAGGTCGGCGACGGCATGATGAACATGCAGATCGTCCGCCTCGACTTTGCAAAGGAGAATAAAAAGCATGAGTGACTTCAATGACATCGGCATCTCGCGTGAGCTTGACTGGCCGCGCATCAAAAAGCTGCTGACCATCGGCCTTTTTGCCGCGGCGCTGCTGGGGCTTTTCGGCGTGGTGCTTGAGGGACTTGCATGCTTCGGTGTTTACCGCCTGATGGCGGCGAAGTCGCCGAAATACGCGCACCGCTACCGCTCCGGCATTTTCGGCTACCTGATGTTCTGCGCGTGCGGCTTCCATGTGCCGGTGTGCGCGGCGGTGTTTCTGATGAAACACGGGCTTTCCGAAGCGCTTTTGACGCAGTACAGCGCATACTTCCTGATGCCGCCGCTCGTGCTGTTCTGGATCTTCTTCTTTGTGCTGGTGATGACGCAGACCGTCGCATTCCGAAAGGGGCTGACACCGTATCTGAAGTGGTGCTGCGTCTTCTCTATGGCGTTCGGCATGCTCGTGTATTTTCTCGCGGCGCTGCTCGGCAACCGGCCGCTTGGCAACGCCCTGTGCTGCGCGTGGCTCGCCATCGGCAACGTCTGGATGTTCGGCGGGCTGCTCGTGACGATGAAAAAAGCGCAGCGAGCGTAAGACAGGGGAGAAGACCTCACGGCAAACCGACGCTCTGATATCGGCAAGCGTAAAAAATACGGGAGGGAAGACAATGAACGACGATCAGCTGCAATTTGACCGCACCTGCCATGTGATCTATTCAAAGCCCTGCAAGGCAAAAATTCGGGAGAAGATCGCGCACCACTATCCGGAATCGCAGCGCGAAGCCGTCTGGGAGCGCGTGCAGATGCAGTATGTCGACTTTTTGAGCGACTGGCGCACCGACCTTGGCGGGGAGAAAAACTTTCACAACGGCCCGGGCGGCAATTACGACTGCATCGCGCTGATGGCGTATTACGTCGTCTGCAAGGACGTGACAAGCCTTCAAGAGATTGAGGAGATGGAGGGGAACCTCTTCCTGCCGTCGTTCCGAAAGCTCAGCAAGCTCAAATTCATCGACATCAACAAGCCGCTTTGCAAAAAGCTCCTGCACCGCGCGTTTTTGAACGCGAAAAAGCAGTGCGACAAGTGGGGCGACTTTGAGATGCATGTCGCGCCGTTTGACAAGGATCAGCCCATCTACTATGAGTTCACCGCCTGTCCGACCGCGGAATTCGCCAAAAAGCACGACCTTCTCGAGGTCATGCCCGCGCTCTGTAATCCGGATTTTGCCGGCATGGAGCTCATTCACGCGCGTCTCATCCGCAAAACGACCTGTTCGAACGGCTGCAAATGCGACTAAAATCAGGATGGGCACTCGTTTTTTCTGCATGATTTTCTCTCTTGATCCGATGCTGCCGCCGCTCTCTTTCGGAATGTGGAGGAGCAGCGCGCGGCAAGATCGCGTGCGAGGTGAGCCGCAGGTATGAATTTCGCCGCAAATTTGTTAAGAAATCGACAAAATTTACTTTCTTATACGCCGAAGGAGCAGTTATTGCAGGGAAGAAACGGAAATTTACGCAAAATGCGCCGCTTTTTTACCTATATTTTTCCCGCGCGACACGAGAATTGTTCATACTTTATTTACACCAAATTTAGGCTTGCTTAAAGAATCCGCGTTATACTTCAGCCATAGCCTAAAACAAAGGGCGACAAACAAAAAATTCTGGGGTCCACTGTCCACCTCGCCGAACGGCCAAAGCGGCAGACCAAGAAAAACACCGCGGCGCGGTGTTATGATAAAGATCAAGGATCAGTGCAAGCAAACAGCACCGGCGAGAGTTTTCTATCTTTCTCTCGCCGGTGCTGCATTTTACATTTTGAGCTTAATTCGCTGCGGGGGCCTTTTCAAATTCTGCCGCGACCTGCTCGAGCAGTGTGCGGATGGGGAGGTGCTGCGGGCAGACCTTTTCGCACTTGCCGCACTTTAAGCAGTCGGACGCCTTGCGGCCCGGCGCGGTGTGGACATCTTCATAGTAGCAGTCCGCGTTCCAGTCGTGGTGAATCTGCTTGGCGTTCATAATGGCGAAGAGGTCAGGGATAGAGATGTGCTTGGGGCAGCCGTCCGTGCAGTAGCGGCAGGCCGTGCAGGGGATGAGGTCCTTGCTGTGGAAGATCTCCTGCACCTTTTCCACCGCGGCGCGCTCGGTCTCGTCGAGGGGCTTGAAGTCCCGCATGAACGAGATGTTGTCCTGCATCTGCTCCATGTTGCTCATGCCGGAGAGCACCATCATCATGCCGGGGAAGCCCGCGACAAAGCGGATGGCGTAGCTCACGGGGCTGCCGCCGTGCAGGTCTTCAAGCACGGCCTTTGCGTCCTCAGGCAGGTTCACGAGGTTGCCGCCCTTGACGGGCTCCATGACGATGACGGGCTTATTGAATTTGCGGCAGACCTCATAGCACTTGCGGCTCTGCACCGCGGGATCGTCGTAGTCGACGTAGTTGAACTGGATCTGGACAACTTCGATCTCGGGATACTCGGTCAGAATGCGCTCGAGCACCTCGGCGCGGTCGTGGAAGGAAATGCCGACGTGGCGAATTTTGCCCTCTTTTTTGAGCGCGAACGCCGTCTCATACGCGCGGCACTCCTTGAAGTGGTCATAGTTGACAAGACCCTGCGCGTGCATCAGATAGAAGTCGAAATACTCGACGCCGCAGATCTCGAGCTGGCTCTCGAAAAACGGGCGGATGTCTGCCTCGGTCTTGAAATAGTTCGCCGTCAGCTTGTCGGTCAGGATGTACTTCTCGCGCGGATAGCGGCTTGTCAGGCAGGTCTTGAGCGCCTTTTCGCTCTTGCCCTGGATGTAGCCGTGCGCAGTGTCAAAATAGTTGAAGCCCGCGTCTAAAAACGCGTCCACCATCTGCTTGGCCTGCTCGATATCCACCTCTTCGCCGATCATCGGCAGGCGCATGCAGCCAAAGCCAAAATTCTTCTTGATCCGATCCATAGTTTACTTTCCTATTCTTATCCTTTTCCTGCTTGCCGGCAGAAAAGTAGTTTACCTTTACTCCTGCGGAATCGTCTTGAGTTCGCGCCGGATGGCGCGAAAGCGCTTGGGCACGTCCTCGTCCGCCATATCCCTTGGGACGTCGATCGTGCCCGCGGCCTTTGCAGTTTCATAATACCAGCATTTGTACTCCACGATCTCGAGCGTGTGGCGCATCTCCTCCATCTGCGCGAGCAGTACGTCGCGCTGGTGCGTGAACATCTTGAGGCGCGTGTCGATGGTGTCGTCGCCGCGCAGGGCAAGCTCGATGTACTGGCGGATGTCCCTGATGGACATGCCGGCCTTTTTCATGCAGCCGATGACCTGTAACCACTCGAAGTCCGATTCCTGAAACATGCGGATGCCGCCGGACGAGCGCTCCACAAAGGGCAGCAGACCCTCCTTATCGTAATAGCGCAGCGTGGAAGCGGGGACGTCCAGCTTTTTCGCCATCTCGCCGACTGTGTAGACCATGAAATCCTCCTGAAATGAAAGCGCGCTTTAGGTTGCAGCACAGTGAGTAACTTTAAGTTTCTTTTAGCATACCGCAGCGAAGGAGGCCTGTCAAGCGCCGCACAAAAAGAAAAGCCGCCGAAGGCGGCTTTTCCTCAAATCTTCAAGATCGCGCGAATGTCGTCCAGCATTTCGGCAAAGTAGATGCCCTCCTGCCGCTCGGGCGTGGAGAGGCCCATGTCGATCATGTGAGCGAGCAGGGCTTTCAAGTGGTCGTAATAGCCGTTCAGATTATAGAGGATGCACGGCGCGGCGAGCTGCTTGAGCGACACCTTTGACATGATCTCGCTGATCTCCTCGAGCGTGCCCGTGCCGCCGGGGAAGGCGATGAACGCGTCGCCGAGCTCGATCATCTTCGTCTTGCGCTCGGTCATGTCGCGCGTGACGATGAGCGTCGTGATCTCGTCATACTCGTAGCCCTTGTCGATGAAAAGCTGCGGCTCCACGCCGGTCACTTCGCCGCCCGCGCGCAGCACGCTTTCAGCGAGCGCACCCATCAGGCCGTTTTTCGACCCGCCGTAGACAAGGGCGTTGCCGCTCTTGCCGATGAGACGGCCCAGTGCGCGCACGGACGTCTCAAGCGTCGGATCGTTGCCGCTGCTCGCGCCGAGATATACGGTGATATTCATAGGAAACAGTCCCTTTCTGTCAAAAATGATTGCCGCTATTCTACCACGGTATGATCTTTCCCGCAAGCGGCGGAAAATCGGCGTTGCGGGTGTAGTCCTGCTGTGGTATGATGTTCTCGCCGCACACGCGGAAAAAGAGTAATTTTGACTGTTTTTGGAGATATCTTATGATCAAAACGATTTTGTGGGACGTGGACCGCACGCTTTTAGACTTTGACGCCGCCGAGCGCGCCGCCATCCAGAGCCTTTTTGTTGAATTCGGCCTTGGCGAATGTTCGGAAGAACAGGTCGCGCGCTATTCCGTCCTGAATATGAAATACTGGGAAAAGCTCGAGCGCGGCGAGATCACGAAGCCGCAGGTGCTCGTCGGCCGCTTTGAGGAGTTTTTCGCGGAGGAGGGCATCGACGTTTCCCTCGCGCCGCAGTTTAACGATGCCTACCAGCTGCGTCTGGGCGACACCATCGTCTACCGCGACGACAGCTATGAGATCGTCAAGTCGCTGCGCGGCAAGGTGCGCCAGTGCGTCGTCTCGAACGGTACGGTCGTCGCGCAGACGAAGAAGCTGACGCGCTCCGGCCTCGGTGCGCTGATGGACGGCGTGTTCCTCTCCGAGCAGCTTGGCGCGGAGAAGCCGAAAAAGGAGTTTTTCGACCAGGTCTTCGCCGCCATCGGGCCGGTCGAGAAGGGCGAGACGATGATCGTCGGCGATTCGCTCACGAGCGATATCCGCGGCGGCGACAACGCGGGCATCGTGACCTGCTGGTACAATCCCGAGGGAATCAAAGCGCCGGAGGATTACCGCATCGACCACGAGATCAGGGATCTGCACGAGGTCTACGGCCTGCTGTGACAAGAAAAGGGAAGAGGACATTCCGAAAAGAATCGGAATGTCCTCTTTTTTGCGTTTACTGCTTGTCCTTTAGCCGCCGCAAGGCAGATGCAGAGCGTCTTGACGTCGAAGGGCTGGGAGATGTGCGCATCCATACCGGCCTAGCGGCTGTGCTGCACATATATAACGCAGTGCATTGATAAAAGCTGTGGTCTTATTCAGTATTTATAAAGGAATGGGATCCTTTTTTTCTTGCCAGACGGCGATGGATATGCTACAATATGACCAATAAACCAAGCTGGTCAAAAATTTCAACAAAGGAGGGAATGCCAATGGCCTTTTCCGCAGAAGAGAACGCGGCCATCCGCGAAACGCTGCTGCAAGAGGCGCGCCGCTGCGCCGTCACGCTGGGGCTGCGCAAGACCTCGGTCGAGCAGCTCACCGAGGCGGCGGGCATCTCGAAGGGACTGTTCTATAAATACTTCGCGTCCAAAGAACTGCTGTTTTTCGAGGTGCTGGAGGATATCCACAGCGAGGTCTATCAGGTGGCCGAGCAGACGCTGGAGGAGGGCAAAGACCTGCCGCCCGACGAGCGCATCGCGAACGTGCTGCTCACGGCCTGCAGCCGCTTATCCGAGATCGGTGCGATGAAATTCATCGAGGAGGACTCGGCCTATCTGCTGCGCCGCATCCCCGCGCAGGTGAAAGCCGAGCACTACCACAGCGACGAGGTACATATCCGCGACCTTTTGGAAGAGAGCGGCCTGACCCCGCGCGGCGGTATCGCGCTCGCCGCTGCGACGATCCGCGGCCTGATCCTCACGGTGTCGCATCAGGAGCAGATCGGCGCGCTGTATCTGCAGGTGCTCGAAACGCTGACGCGCGGCGCGTGCGAAGAGCTGTTTCCGCGGGCGTGAACGCCGCGTGCGGCTTTTTATCACTTGGAGTTAGAGATGTTGAACTAAAAAACAAAACAGGGGGGAATCGGCCGTGTCCAAGCAAGCTACCGAATTTCAGAAAAAGGAAATGAGCAAGATGTACCGCGGCAAGGAGATCTTCAAGCCGCTGAACACCGGCTGGGTCGATGAACATGTCGCCTGCGTGCGCGAATGGGTGGCGAACATCTTTTTCTACCGCAAGGGCGAGACGACCATCATGGTCGACGCGGGCTACAACTATGACCGTCTTGAGGAAAAGATGGGCTGGCTCGGCATCGACCCGAAGTCCATCCGCCATATCCTCATCACCCATCAGGACACCGACCATGTCGGCGCGGTGGAGGCGGACAGCCCCGGCCTTTTCCGTGACGCGAAGCTCTATATCGGCGAGATCGAGAACAAATATCTCACCGGCGAGGTGCGCCGCAAGGTGATCTACCACCTCTATAAGCTGCCGCAGGTGACCATTAACAACGAAAAGGTGCTGCTGCACGACGGGCAGGTCTTCGAGATCGACGGCATCAAGATCGAATGCTTTTTGGTCCCTGGCCACACGTGGGGGCATATGGTGTACCTCATTGACGACAGGTACCTCTTCACGGGCGATACGATCTGGTTCGGCGCGGATGGCGGCTACAGCTTCATTTCCGCGCTGGCGGAGAGCAACAAGCTCGCAGTCAAGTCGCTGGCGGAGTTGGAGCAGAAGCTTCGCACGCGCAGCCTGCGGCCCGTCATCCTGACGGGCCACACCGGCTGGACGGACGATCTCTACTTCGCCTTTGCGCACCGCGATAAGCTCTGCTCGCCGTTCAAGAAGAAAGTGCACGACCCGTCCGCGCCGTACGACGCCTACGACGAGTCGGACGACACAGAGGAGAATGCGAAGCGCGGCTTTTTGCCGCCGGTGCAGAAGATCTGATGCGGAGCGGAGAGAGGCGGGAAAACTCGCCTCTCTCCGCGGTTTTGGTGAATAAAAAGAGCGAAGCGTGCGCATCTATATTCTTACATTTTCTTTTCTCATGCCACTTGCGAAAACCTAATAGACATGGTAAAATCAACTAATCAAACGGACGCCGCAAGGCGCCCGTTTGACAAATGAGAGAAGAGAGATTTTAAGAAGAGAGAGGGAAAACCAATGGAACATCAGCGCAGGGCAGATCTCATGCTGCTGCTGGCGACGAGCTTCTGGGGCATTTCCAACTGCCTGACGGCGATCTGCCTGAGGGATATGCAGCCGTTGACGCTCAACGCCTTCCGTTTTTTGACGGCGTTTGTTGTGCTGGGATTCGTGTTTCGCAAAAATGTCTTCCACGCGAGCCACGAGACCGTCAAGTACAGCATTGTAGTGGGCCTTTCGCTTGTCGTCGTGTACACGAGCGTGACCTACGGTGTCATTTACACATCCGTGTCGAACGCGGGCTTCATCTGCGCGCTTTCGGTCGTGACGACGCCGATTTTGGAATTTATCGTGTATCGCAAAAAGCCGGAGAAGAAATTCGGCGTTTCGATGATCTTATGTCTTATTGGTTTAGCGCTGATGACGCTGAACGAGACGCTCAAGCCCGCGTTCGGCGATATCATCTGCCTGTTCGCAGCGGTGTTTTACTCCGTCGACCTGATGGTCACGGAAAAGGCCGTGGCGAATGAAAAGGTCGACCCGCTGGCGCTCGGCGTGTGCGACCTTGCCGTCGTCGGCGTGGTGATGCTGATGCTCTCCGTATTTTTGGAGACGCCTGCACTGCCGGGTACGGCAAAGGTCTGGGCGGCGGCGCTGTTTCTCGGCATCGTGTGTTCAGGCGTCTGCCTTGTGATCCAGAGCGTTTATCAAAAGCACACGACGGCGAGCCGCGCGAGTCTCATCTTTACGCTCGAACCCGTGTTTTCGGCGATTTTTGCGTTCTTTCTGCTGGGTGAGCGCATCGGCGTCAAGGGCTACATCGGCTCGGCGCTGATGCTTGCGAGCCTTGTGCTGGTGGAGGTCGACGTGGGCGCGCTGTTTGGAAAGAACAAGAAAAAAGCGGACTAAATCCTCTTTGCCACGTTTGGTTGCGGACTTGCAAGCCTTGACTGGTGGCGCTTTTCGCCGCAGTCGGCTATACTGGGCGCATCAAAGCAAACGGAGGACAAATACATGACCCTGGGAGAAAAATTACAGCTGTTGCGCAGATCGCGCGGTTTATCGCAGGAGCAGCTCGCCGCGGAGCTGGATGTCTCGCGGCAGGCCATCAGCAAATGGGAATGCGGCGACTCGACGCCCGACCTCGACAAGCTGCGCGCCATCTGCACGTACTTCGGTGTGACGACGGATTATCTGATCTGGGAAAGATCGGAGGACGCGCCGCAGGCAGCCGAGCAGAAGCAGGGTGGCGATACGCGCGGGCGGAGCGGTATATTCAACGATGCGCTGCTGCTGGTGATGACAATTGTTGTGATGGCAGCGGTGTGGAGCGTTGCGCGGGCGGGATTCGAGTCGTATACGGCGCTGCACTTCGTCCTTGGTGCAATGGCGATAGCCGCCGCTGTGCCGGCCTGTACGGTTTGGAAAAAGCGCGGCAGACCGATCTGTTTTGGCATTGCCGCAGCCGGTGCGGCGCTGGCGATCGCCCGCCTGGCCTCTATGCTTGGTTATCTGGTGGATCTGTGGTCGACGTCGAGAGAGTATGCGGACGGGGGCGACTGGCCGATCGTTTGGGAGAGTGCGGGGATATGGCTGCGGCACGACTGGCCCTACTATCTATTCTATCTTGTCCTGATCGTGGGCGGGCTGCTGCTCGCCCGCCAGCTCAAAAAGGGGGGAGAAGCATGACGACCTTTGACAAAGTGTACGCGGCGGTGCGGCTCATTCCGCGCGGAAGCGTCGCGACCTACGGCCAGATCGCCGCGGCAATCGGCAACAAGCGCCTCGCCCGCGTCGTGGGCTACGCGCTGCACGTGAATCCAGAGCCGGGCGTCATCCCGTGTCACCGCGTCGTCAAGCGGGACGGGGAGGTGTCAAGCGCTTTTGCTTTCGGCGGTGCGAACCGTCAGGTCGAGCTTTTGAAGGCCGAAGGCGTCGGCTTTTTGGATGACAGCCATGTCGACATGAAGCACTGCTGCGTCCGCGCCCTGCCGCTCATTTTGGAAGAGTAAAAAAGAAGCGTTCCATCATTCGATGGAACGCTTCTTTTTGCTTACAGAAATCGGCACAATAAGATCGGCAGGAACACCGCAGGGACGTAGTTCATCACCTTGATCTTCGTCAGGCCCAGCATGTTGAGCGATAGGCCGAGGATGAGAATCGAGCCGACGCACTTCATCTCGAGGATGACCGCTTCTGTGAGATACGGCGCGAGGAACGACGCACCCAGCGCGATGGCACCCTGATAGAGGAAGATAGGGATAGCTGAAAGCGCGACGCCGATGCCGAGGGTCGAGGCGTAGACGACGGAAATGATGCCGTCGAGCAGCGCCTTGGCGTAGAGCGTCGAATGGTCGCCGGTCAGACCGGAGTCGAGTGCGCCCATGATGGCCATTGCGCCCACGCAGAAGAGGAGCGAGGCGGTGACAAATCCATCGGAAAGCGAGGTTTTCGACCCTTTTCCGCCAAATTTTCGCTCGACCCAGTCGCCGAGCTGATGCATGTGTTCATCGAGCTGTAAAAGTTCGCCGAGGATCGCGCCGATCGAGATCGAAAGGATGGCGACGAGCGTGTTTTCGCCCGCGAGCATGCCGTCCACGCCGATATAGAGCACGCAGAGCGCCGCGCCCTTTTCCATTGCGCCGCTGAAGCGCTCGGGGATAAACTTGCCGAGCAGAAGTCCGGCGATGCTGCCCGCGACGATCGCGGCGGAATTGACGATGGTACCGGTCAAAATCATTGGCTGCCGCCTTCTTTCTCTTTTTTGCATCCGGCGAGCGTCAGGATGACGTCGCCCGCCATCATCAGTCCCGCGCAGCCGGGGACCCAGACGAGGCTTGCCGGTACGCTGCGGCGGCCCGGCGGGGGCGCTTCCAGTGTCTCGGGTTTGGCGGGAAGCTCGGGGGAGTAGATCACGCGCAGGTGCTTGACGCCGCGGTCGCGCAGTTCCTTGCGCATCACGCGCGCAAGCGAGCAGTTGCGCGTTTTGGAGATGTCCGTGATGCATAGCTGCGAAGCATCCAGCTTGTTTCCCGTGCCCATGGCGGAGAGGATGGGAATGCCTCGAGCCTGCGCCGTCTGGATGAGGTCGAGCTTGCTCGACACCGTGTCGATCGCGTCGAGGATGTAGTCGTAGCGCGCGGTGAAGAAGTCCTCGCGGTGCGCGGCGTCGTAGCGCGCACAGATGAGGTGCAGTCTGACATCGGGGTTGATGTCGCGGCAGCGCGCGGCGAGCGCGTCGGTCTTATTTTGGCCAACGGTGGAGTGCAGTGCCTCGAGCTGACGGTTCAAATTCGTGGGGCTGACAGTGTCGTCGTCGATGAGCGTCAGCTCACCGACGCCCGAGCGCACCAGCGCCTCGACCGCGTAGCTGCCCACGCCGCCAAGGCCGAACACGGCCACATGGCTGCGGTGTAGCTGATTCATCGCGTCGCCGCCGAGCAGCATCTGCGTGCGTAAAAACTGATTGTCCATAGTGTTGCCTCAAAAGTCAGAATCAAAAAGAAATAAGCTGCCGGTCAGCAACCGGCAGCTTATTTTGTCGTAAGAGGGGATTACCCGACGTACTTCATGCCGTCAAGCTGCTCGGTCTCAACGCCGTCGGTGATACCGGCGTACCACTCGTCGTAAGCGTCGTTCTTGAGATCAAGGTCAGCCTTGTAGTACCAGTAGGGCTGGGGATTGGTCTCGACGAAGTACATCACGTGATAGCCGTTGCTGGACTCGACGATGCCCGTGTCGCCGCTCTGGCGCGCGGGATCGAAGCACCAGTCCTCGAAAGAGGGGACCATCTCACCCTTGTAGATGTTGGAGTACAGGCCGCCGTTGCTGGCGCTGCCGGGGTCGGTGGAGTTGGCGACGGCCAGCGCGGCGAAGGCGTCCTCGGTCTTCTCGCCGTCGTTGTACTGCTGCAGGAGCTCGTTGGCCTTCTCCTCGCTGTCAACAAGGATATGACGCACGGAAACCGTGTGATAGTCGTTGCGGCTGCGGGAGTGGAAGAGCACAGCGTAATAACCCTTCTCGCCATAGGCGGCGACGGTGGTGTCGCCCTCCTGACGGGCATCGTCAAATGCCCAGGTCAGCATATCGGAAGCGCCGTTTTTAGCATAGCCGATGTGCGCATAGGAGCCTTCCATATCCTCGCCGATGGTGTCGAACGTCTCACCCTGCGCATAGCGGGAGAGAGCGGTCTCGGCCTTCTGCTTGGCCTGCTCGAGAAGCTCGGCCTTTTCTTCGTCCGTTGCGTCGTCGCCGGCAGCGGAGGTGAAGAGAATGTACTCAATGTCGGCGCTCTGATAGCTCTTGGGATCGGCGTCGTAAGCGGCCTGCACCTCGTCGGAGGTGTAGGACAGGGAGTCAGAGTAGCTGTCGGAGTAAGCCTGCGCGAGCGCGATCATGCGGATGTTGCGCTCGAAGACCTTCTCGTTGACCAGCGGGCCGCAGACGGCCTTGATGTGCTGCGCGCGGGTGTAACCGGCGGAAGCGGCGGCAGCGTCCAGATCGGCAAACGTATCCTGCACGGACTGCTCCACTTCCTCGCTGCCGTCAAAGCCCTCGGCCTCCGCCTTCTGCGCGAGCAGGGCGTAAGACTTGAGGCTCTCGAGCGCCTGATCGCGGAAATAGTCGTACCAGGTGCTGCCGTTGATGGGGCAGTCCTGCTCCTTGAGCGACTTGCTGGTGTCGAGACCGTAAGCGCTCAGATAGTAGGAGTTCTTAGAGACAAAGCTGCTGTAAATGGTGTTGTAGAAGTAGCTCACGTCGGCGGCCGTGTAGGTCTCGTTGCCGATGGTCACGGCGTCGGCGTTGCGTTCGATCACCTTGGAGTTGGCGACCGTGACGACGATACCAACGATCACGAAGATGACGGCGATGGCGATATACAGGGCATTGCTGCGGCGATCCTTCGCCTGCTCGTCCTTTTCGCGCTTCGTCCGGGGATCGACATAACCGCCTGCCAGATTCTCCTGGCGGCTCTTCTTTTCTCTGGATGCACTCATTTGTTTGTTCAGTCCTCTCAATTATTGGGTTTTGCAGATTTGCAAAAGTGCTATTGAAAATGCCCAATCATTATAACGAATGGAACACAATAATGCAATGACAAAATTGTGAAGATTCTTCGTACCATTTTCCGCCCGCAGGCGGAAAACAATTAAAATCGTAATTCCTGACGACATGTGCGTCAGGAATTACTCTTTGTGCAAAGCGAGTGTCGAATTGTCTGCTTGTGCAGACAATGAGGCACAGAGCGACGCGAATCTTTCTCAATGAAAGCGACGTAAGTCGGTTTCATTGAAGTTACTTCGTGCCGAAAATGCGGTCGCCCGCGTCGCCGAGGCCGGGGACGATGTAGCCGTGCTCGTTGAGATGATCATCGAGTGCGCCGGCGTAGATGTTGACGTCGGGGTACTTCTCCTGAACGGCCTTGATGCCTTCGGGAGCGGCGACGAGCACCATGAGCGTGATGTGCTTGCAGCCGCGCTTGACCATCTCGCCGATGGCTTCGCAGGCAGAGCCGCCGGTGGCGAGCATCGGGTCGACAATCATCACGTCGCGCTCGGCCACGTCCTTGGGCATCTTGCAGAAGTAGGGGTGGGGCTCGAGCGTCTCTTCATCGCGGTACATGCCGATGTGGCCCACACGGGCGGAGGGCACCATGCGCAGCACGCCGTCGACCAGGCCGAGACCGGCGCGCAGGATGGGGACGACAACGAACTTCTTGCCTGCGAGCGTGGGGGCGTCCATCTCGCAGATGGGGGTCTTGATGTGCTTGGTGGTCAGCGGGAGGTCGCGCGTGGCCTCGTAGGTGATGAGCATACCGATCTCGGACACGAGCTCGCGGAAATCCTTGACGCTGGTGTTTTCATCGCGCATGATGGTGAGCTTGTGGGCGACGAGGGGGTGGTTCATGATGTGTACTTTCTCGTTGAATTTGGCTTCCATTGCTTTGACCTCCGAAAAAATATATTTTAATGTGTTTTTGCTTACTGGTTCAATTTGGAGCTTCTCAGGCGCTCTGCCTGCGCGGGGCGCAGATAAACGGGGAGAAGCTCCTGCGCGCTCACGGCCTCGCCGCGCGCATAGGCGCACTCGGCCGCAAGGCCGACGCCCACGGCGCTCTGGTAAAGGAGCATACTGGGCGCGAGCGAGCACTTGACGCCGTGCTCTTCTAAATAACGATAGCACAGCACGCCGCCGTCGCCGAGGACGGTGATGGGCTGCTGCTTGCCTTGAAGCTGCGCGCAGAGCTCTTCGAGCGAGATCGCGCGGTCCGGCGTCAGGCGCGTGAGTTCGCCGCCCTTTGCCTCAAAAACGGCGTTATAGACCTGCGAGCGGCGCGCGTCCATCGCGCCGACGATAAGCCCGTCGATGTGCGCGGCATTCTGCGCCATGGCCTCGAGCGTCGAAACGCCGAGGCACGGCTTGTCTGCGGCCCAGGCAAGGCCCTTGACCGCTGCAATGCCGATGCGAAGGCCCGTGAACGAGCCCGGCCCCGCCGCGATGGCGATGGCATTGATATCATCGAGCGTCAGATCGGCGTTTTTGAGCATCGCATCCACCATCGGCAGAAGCGTCCGGCTGTGCGTCAGCCCCGTGCATTGATAGGCGGAGGCGAGCGGCGCGCCGTCTTCGACGACGGCGCAGGAAACGCTCTTCGCCGATGTTTCCAGAGCGAGAATTTTCATGCGAATCTGCCTCCTGTGACCGTGATGGTGCGCCAGTCTTCGTGCTCGTCTGTGCGCGCGATGTCGACAAAGATCGTGTCCTCCGGCAGCGCGTCGGAGACGCGCTCGCTCCACTCGACGGCACAGACGCCGCCGCGGGCGAGATAATCGTCCCAGCCGATGTCGAACAGCTCGTCCGACGAGCCGAGGCGGTACATATCAAAATGGAAGAGCGGCGTTCTGCCCTCGTACTCGTTGACGATGGTGAACGTCGGGCTCGTGACGCGTCCGCGGCAGCCAAGGCCGCGCGCAAGACCGCGCGTGAAGGCGGTCTTTCCCATGCCGAGCGAGCCCGTGAAGGCGAGCACATCGCCGCCGCGGAGCTTTTGGGCAAGCTCTTCGCCGATCGCCTCGGTCTCCTGCGTGCTGTGCGACAGAAATTGCATGGTTTCGCCTCCTTGACCCCATTTTCACCCATATTACCAAATAGTATAGCACAGCGCGCCGGCCTTTACAATTCCTTTTCTGCGGAAAGAGGGAGAAATGTGCGTTTACAGACGGGTAAAATTGTGCTAAAATACATCGAAAACTTTGTGCGAAGGGAGCGTGAGGCTGTGAACAGATTCCGCGATTTTTTAAGTGACGTGGTGCGGCAGTCGGATATGGTGCTGCTGTCGCTGTGCACCGTTTCCACGCTTTACGGCATGGTGCTCATCGCGAGCGCCACGCATTTCCGCAATACCTTTAAATATGTTGCCATTCAGGGATTTGGCTTGCTGCTGGGCGTGCTGCTCTACTTCCTGCTCTCCAGCATCGACGTGTCGGAGGTCGGAAAAAAATGGAAGTGGCTGCTGGCGTTCAACTTCGGCTTCATTCTGCTGCTGCGCACGCCCTTTGGCCTGACACGAAACGGCAACCGCGCCTGGCTCGGCGTGAACGATATCGGCAAAAGGCTCGGCGTCGGCCTTCTGGAGAATTTCCCCATCACCGTCCAGCCCGCCGAGATCGTGAAGATCACGTTCATTATCCTCTTGGCGCGCCAGCTTGCGCTGCTGCAGGAGAAAAAGGACCTCACGCGCTTTTCCAATGTCATCCAGCCCACGGCGCACGCGGGCGCGATGTTTGTCTTCTACTATATCCTTTCCAAGGACGCGGGCAGCGGGCTTGTCTATCTCTTCGTCTTCTTGTGCATGGCCTTTGCCGCGGGCTTTGCCCTGCGGTGGATCTTCCTCGGCGTGGGCGGCGCGGTGGGCGCGTTTCTCGCCGCGTGGAACCTCGGCCTTCTGCGCGGTGACTGGTACGACCGCATCAAGGTCATCCTCGACCACAGCTACCAGCCGGAAAAAAAGGGCTTTCAGCAGACACGCGGTATGCTCGCCCTCGGCTCGGGCAAGCTGACGGGGCAGGGGCTGTTCCAAGGCACGCAGACACAATCATCCGCTAAGTGGAGCCTTCCCGAGCGGCAGACAGACTTCATCTTCTGCGTCTGCGGCGAGGAATTGGGTTTTATCGGGTGCCTTCTCATCATCGTGCTGCTGCTTGCCATCATCGTCCGCTGCCTCATTGTCGCGCGCGAAGCGCCGAGCCGCATGGAAAGCCTTGTGTGCGTCGGCATGGCGGGCATGCTCATCTTCCAGACCATTGCCAACATCGGCATGTGCTTGTTTCTTATGCCGGTCATCGGGCTGACGCTGCCGTTTTTCAGCTACGGCGGCTCGTCGATCGTGACGCTGTTCGCTGCGATGGGGGTTGTGTCGGGCATCAAGAAGCGGTCAAGGCCGGAGTGGCTCATCAACTAATTCAAAAAAGGGAGACGGACTTGTCCGTCTCCCTTTTTTGAGTGGGGTTGCACTCCGCTTCGTGCCTTGCCGCCCGCGGGGCGGCTGAGACACGCGCGGAGTGAGAAGAGTAAATTCCGACGCACATGTCGTCGGAATTTACGATTAAGATCATTTCGCGCCTGCGGGCGCGAAAGCCTGCGGCGCATTTAATCCCGTTCGATTTTTTCGCCGCTGATGGTGTCTTCGGCGGTACCGTAGGAGATGACGCCGCGGCCGAATTTTTTGCGCAGGGCGTCCATTGCGGATTCGACGGCTTCCTGCTTTTCCTGCTGTGTGTCGTCCGTGCCGAGCAGGTCGAGCTGGCGGTAGGATTGCGCTTCTTCGGTCAGATGCAGTGCCGTGACGGAGAGGAGCCGGATAGGGTCGGGTGCTTTCCACAAGTCCTTTGCAAGGCGGAGCGCGGTATCGTTGATCTCGCGCATCAGGTGCGTGCTGTGGTCGAGCGTCGTCTGGCGCGAAAAGACCTGAAAGCGGCTGTTTTTGATGCCGACCTGTACGCCGCCGCAGTAGAGCCCGTAGCGCCGCAGGCGCATCGCCACACTGTCAGAAAGCAGCGAGATGCCGCTTTGCACCTCATCCCAGCGCGTCAGGTCGCGGCGGAACGTCGTCGAATTACCAACGGATTTGATCGGCCCGCGGTCCGCCGCTCCGCGGACGGGGGAGTCGTCGAGGCCGTTGGCATAGCGGTAGAGCTGCGAGCCCATTTTGCCCATCAGAGTTTCGAGCATTTCCTCGCTGCATTTTGAGAGTTCGCCGATCGTGCGCACGCCGTAGCGGCCGAGCAGCTCCTGTGCGCTGCGGCCGACGAACAAAAGATCGCCGACGGGGAGGGGAAAGACGATGTCGCGCCAGCTGTCGCGTGCGATGACGGTCGTGGCGTCAGGCTTTTTATAGTCGCTGCCGAGCTTGGCGAACACCTTGTTGAATGACACGCCGACCGAGATCGTCAGTCCAAATTCGCGCTTGATGCGGCCTCGCAGCGTGTCGGCGAGCGCTCTGGCGTCCCCGCCGAAGAGGTGGAGGGAATTTGTCACATCCAGCCAGCTCTCGTCGATGCCGAACGGCTCGACTAAGTCAGTGTACTCGCCGTAGACGGCATTGATTTTTTTCGAGTATTCGGCGTAGAGGCGGTGGTGCGGCGGCAGCAGGATGAGGCCAGGACACTTCTGCTTGGCCTTCCAGATGGTCTCCGCCGTTTTGACGCCGCAGCGCTTCGCCGGTTCATTTTTTGCCAGGATGATGCCGTGGCGCTCCGTTGGATCGCCGCAGACCGCGACGGGAAGCTGGCGCAAATCAGGATGGCTCAAAAGCTCGCAGGAGGCGTAAAAGCAGTTGCAGTCGCAGTGCAGAATGATGCGGTCCATCGCGTTCACCTCGTTTCATGAACAGTGTAGCATAAAATACGAAATGGAACAAGCGTTTGAAAATAAAAAGTGCCCGCCGAAGGCAGGCACTTTCTTGAATAGTTTTCGTCAATTTTCTCTCACGCTGTACAGCGCCGCGCCGATGGCGGTAGCAAACGTCGCGTTTTCGGGAATAATAAAATTGACATGGTAGAGCTGTTTGAACAGCTCGAACGTCTCCCTTGCCGGCGGCAGCATCGTCAGCGCGCCTGTGAGGACGACCGTGTCCGTGCCGCAGCACTTGCACGCGAGCACCGACATTGTGCCGATGGACTGGAGCACCAGGTTGACGATGCCAAGCATCTTGTCCGACGGCGTCGCGTCGTCGGCGACCTTGGCAAAGTTCGCCGCCGTGGCCTCGGGCGGCAGATCGCCCACCTGCTCGCGCGAGAGGTCGGCCATCGTCAGGTCGATGTGGCTGAGGTCGCCGTCCTGGCAGAGCTTGCGGATCAGCGCGTACTGGTGCACGCCTGTTGTGAGCGAGCTGAGGCCCGCGAGCGTGCCGCCGCCCACGCCGCTGCCGATGAGGTGACGGATCTCTCCGCCCTTGTTGGCCCAGAGAAACGACGTGCCCGTGCCCATACTGACGACGACCGCGTGCTCCTTGCCCGAGAGGGCAAGGCCGCCCACGCCGACGGAGGGGAATTCTTCAACCTTGATGGTCTTCACGCCGTAGATATCGCCCTCGACATACGAAGAGCCCACGCCCGTGAGCGCGATGTGGCGGATGTCGGAGAGCTGGAGATGATGTGTGGAAAGGAAATTGCCCATCGCGCCGTAGAGCGAGGTGAGCGGATCGTCAGCCTTGACGCGCAGCATGTCGATGACGGAAAGATCGGGGGCAAGACCGACGATCTTCGTGCTCGAACCGCCGATGTCAATGCCTAAAATAACACCCATTGTGATGCTCCGTTTCTTTAGAAAGTCCCTTTATCATAGGGGACGCAATGGATAAAGTCAAGTAAAAAGCGGAAAAAGGGCGGAAAGCCTTGCTTTATTTTGGTATGCAAGATATAATGCACCTATTACAAGGCGCGGCACAGTCCGCGCCGTGACACTATGAGGTGACTATGAAAACCGATCAGAAGCTCAATATGACCATGCTCTGCGACTTCTACGAGTTGACTATGGGCAATGGTTACTTGAAAGCAGGGTTCCAGGATCGCATTACCTATTTCGACGTTTATTTCCGCTCGGTGCCGGACGGAGGCGGGTACGCCATTGCCGCCGGCCTCGACCAGCTGATCGACTATATCGAGGATCTGCACTTCGACCAGCAGGACATCGACTACCTGCGCGGGAGAGGTATCTTCTGTGAGGAATTCCTCGACTACCTTGCAAGCTTCCACTTCAGCGGCGACATTTACGCCGTGCCCGAGGGCACGCCCGTCTTCCCGAAAGAGCCGATGGTCGTCGTGCGCGCGCCCGCGATCGAGGCGCAGCTGCTTGAAACGTTCGCGCTTTTGACCGTGAACCATCAGAGCTTGATCGCCACCAAGGCCAACCGCATCGTCCGCGCCGCCAAGGGCCACGCCGTGATGGAGTTCGGTTCCCGCCGCGCGCAGGGCTCCGCCGCCGCCATCGACGGCGCTCGTGCTGCCTATATTGCGGGCTGCTGCGGCACTGCCTGCACCATCTCCGACCAGCTCTACGGCACGCCCGCGCTCGGCACGATGGCCCACGCCTGGGTGCAGATGTTCGACACCGAATATGATGCATTCGCGACCTACTGCAAATACTATCCGCAGAACGCCGTCCTGCTTGTCGACACCTATAATACCTTAAAGTCCGGCATTCCCAACGCCATCAAAGCGTTCAACGACGTCTTGAAGCCGCTTGGCATCAAAAAGTGCGGCATCCGCCTGGACAGCGGCGACATCGCCTATCTTTCCCGCAAGGCGCGCAAGATGCTCGACGAGGCGGGCTGGACGGAATGCACCATCACCGTTTCGAACTCGCTCGACGAGTACCTCATTCAGGATCTCTGGATGCAGGATGCGAAGATCGACGCCTTCGGCGTCGGCGAGCGTCTCATTACCGCCAAGAGCGAGCCGGTCTTCGGTTGCGTCTATAAGCTCGTCGCAGTGGAGGACAAGGACGGCAATATCGTCCCCAAGATCAAGATCAGCGAGAACGTCGGCAAGATCACGACACCGCACTTCAAGAAGCTCTACCGCTTCTATGGCCGTGACACCGGCAAGGCCATTGCCGACTATCTGACGGTCTACGACGAGACCGTGGACGACAGCCGGAATCTTGAGATATTCGACCCCGACGCCACGTGGAAGCGTAAGGAAGTCTATCACTTCGAAGCGCGCGAGCTGCTCGTGCCCATCTACCAGAAAGGCAAGCTCGTCTACAAGCGTCCCGGCATCGAGGAGATCAAAAAATACTGCACCGAGCAGGTCGATACCCTCTGGGACGAGGTCAAGCGCTTCGATAACCCGCATAACTATTATGTGGACCTCTCGCAGAAGCTCTACGACATCAAGACCGAGCTTCTGAACGAGAAGAACGAGCGCTACGAGAAAAACTGATTAAAGCAGAAATCAAAAAACAGGGAACAGCCAACAGGAGGGGACTGAGACTGCGATGAAGGGATTCCAGATTCAGCAAAAGGGCGAGCGGCGCATTTCTGCGGCGCTGCGGATCATGCTGGTCGTCGTCCTGCTTGCGGTGCAGATCGGCTTTGTTGTCGCCATCTCCTACTTTATGCAGGAGTATCTGGCGCTGGCCTACGGCGTCGTACAGGTCGGCGCGCTGTTCCTTGCGGTGCATATCTACAATGAACCAGGTGAGCTTTCTTATAAGCTCATCTGGTTCATCCTGCTTTTGCTGGCCCCGCCGGTGGGTATGATTCTCTGGTTCCTCTGGGGCGGCGCGGCGCAGAAGCGCCATCTGCCGCAGAACACCAAGCGCTTTCCTGACGAGCCGGAGAGCGTGCGCATGCGCAGTGAGATCGCCGTCGACAAGCTCACGCGCCAGCTGCCCGCTTGGTCGCGCACGGCAAACTACCTCTGCCGCCGCGACTTCCAGCTCTATCAGAATACCTCTGTCACGTACCTGCCCGAGGGCGCGATTTTGCTGCGTAATCTCATCGACCGCGCAGCCAAGGCTGAGCGCTTCATCTTCCTTGAATACTTCATTCTGGCTGAGGGAAAGCTCTGGGATGAGCTTGAAAAGATTCTCTGCGCCAAGGTGCGCGAGGGGGTTGAGGTCAAGATTATTTTCGACGACTTCGGCAACATCAAGCGCTTTTCCGGCGAGACGATCGACCGTCTGCGCGAGGTGGGCGTCGAGGTATTTATCTTCAACCCCGTGCACGAGTATGTGAACCGCCTGCACTTCAACTACCGCGACCACCGCAAGATCGCCTGCATCGACGGTGACGTCGCCTACACCGGCGGCGTGAACATCGCCGACGAGTACGCCAATCTCATCGAGCGCTTCGGCTACTGGAAGGACAGCGGCGTATGTCTTGAAGGCGAGGGCGCCTGGGGCCTGACGGCAAGCTTTATCCGCATGTGTGTGAACCTCGGCGGCGTGATGCACAACGAGCACGACTATTACCGCCCCCATACGCCGGTCAAAAGCGAGGGCTTCTGCCAGCCGTTTACCGACGGACCGCAGAACAACCCCGACAATCCGGCCGAGGATGTGTTCCTCCAGATGATCTCCGGCGCGCGGCGCTTCCTCTATATCACGACGCCGTACTTCATCCCCGATGAGAGCCTGATGCGTGCATTGTGCATCGCGGGCGACGGGGGCGTGGACGTGCGGCTGATGCTGCCGGGCAAGCCTGACCACTGGTACGCCGACTGCGTGGCGGAGTCGTACTTTGGCGAGCTCATCAAACACGGCGTAAAGGTATACCGCTATACCCCTGGCTTTCTGCACGGAAAAAGCATCATGGTCGACCGCGAAGCAGCCTTTGTTGGCTCGGCGAATATGGACTACCGCAGCTTTGAGCTCGACTATGAGTGCGGCGTGATGGTCTACAGCGTGCCGATGATCGAATCGCTGCTTGAGGACATGGATATGATTGTCGACCGCAGCCACCTCGTCACGGCGGAGGAGTGGGCCAAGCGCAGCGTCCTGCGCCGCGTGTTCGAGCCGCTGCTGCGTTTGTTCGCCATCTGGATGTGACGGGAAAGTGGGGAAGATACAGAAATTTTCCAAATTTTGATTTTTTAGAAAATTTCCTGTTGACAAATGCAAAGTTCCTGCTATAATAACGTATGTTCGCTGAACGACACAGCGCGGCGAACAACGCAATATAGCGGGATTGTGTAATGGTAGCACAGCGGACTCTGACTCCGTATGTGAGGGTTCGAATCCTTCTCCCGCTGCCAAAGAACCGCAGCCGAAAGGTTGCGGTTCTTTCTTTTTAGCACATGATTTAGGCACTTTTGACGCAGAAAAGTTGCATTTGCATTTTGACAGAATACGTTTTACCCCTAAGTTTACCCCAATCAAAAGTTTTACCCCTTAACGGGGACAAAAGCAGCTCCGCCGATGATGAGATCGACGGAGCTTTTTTCATGCCTTTTTGAGATTTTCAAAATAGCCCTGCATCCGGGCGGCGCTGTCCTCCTTCATGCGCTCTGAGACGTGACCGTAAACGTCCAACGTAAAAGCGGCGGTCGCATGGCCGAGATTTTCTTGCACGGTCTTCACGTCGTCACCGTTTTGCAGGGAGAGCACGGCGAAGGTGTGGCGCAGATCATGCACACGGGCGTCCGGCGCTCCTGCTTTGGCTGCAATCTTCTTATGATGTGCATAAAGACGCTGCGGGTGCAGGTGGTCGCCGAGCGCATTTGTGAAAACGAGCCGACAGGCGGCGTACTGCTTGGCGGGATCTATCCAGTCCTGCCAAAGATCACCGGCCTGTAAACGCCTTTGCGCCTGCTTGGAGCGAACGGCGCGCAGCATATCCATGACGAAGGGAGAGCGGGGCGCAGGATGCGCGTCTTGTCGTTTTTGAGGGCGGCAAACTGGAAGCCGCCAGCCTCGGCGGGGCGCTTCTGTAACTGCTTGCAAATCTTGAGAGTGCCTTTCTTGAAGTCGACACAATCCCATGTCAGCCCCAGCGCTTCGGCTTCACGCAGGCCGGTAAAGAGAATTACTTTCAGAATATCTCCATAATCGTTGTCGGCATCCGCTGCGGCGAGATAAGACTTGACCTGTTCGTCGGTAAGCGGCATGATTTGCACTTTCTCGACGCGGGGGAGGTCTACCATGTCGCACGGATTGCGTGCGATGTAGCCCACCTTGACGGCCTGTGAAAGGGCTTTTGTCAGAACGCCGTGAACATTGCGCACGGTCTTTGCGTTGAGCGGTGCGGTCTCCGTGACGGCGACGCCGTCCTTTTTGATGATCTTGCCCTGCTTGTCCCGTTTGGGAACAATGCGGCCATTGGCGAGCAGATCGTTGTAAAAGCCCTGGATGATATGCGGCGTGAGTTTGGTGAGTTTCACCGCACCGAGGGCGGGCTTGATGTGCGTTGCGATTTGGGCCTTGTAGGTCTTGACCGTGCCATATTTCTGCGAGAGCAGATAATCGCTCTGCCAGATATCGAGCCATTGCGCAAGTGTCAGGCGCGTCGGCTCTATGTAAAGCCCGTCGTCGATCGCTTTTTGCGCGTCGCGCATGGCGGTCAACACTTCTTTCTGCGTGTTGCCGTAGATGCTGCGGCGAATCGGTTTTCCTGTGCCTGGGTCATTGCCGACGGTCACACGGGCTTCCCATCGACCGTCAGGCCGCTGCCGGATGCTGCCTGCGCCCGACGCGGCGCGCGTATTTGCTTTTCTTGGCATTGCTTTTTCCTCCTGCATTTGTTATGATTGGAGGGCAGTAGGCTATCAGTTTGCTGCCCCCTATAACCGTCCTCGGTGCTGCAACACCGGGGGCGGTTTTTTACTTTTGGCTTGACTGTAGTTCTTCAATACGTTTTAGATACTTTTCATACTCGTTTTTTCGTGCAGTGAGATAAGCATTTGTGTCTGCAATTTTTAAGTCATCTGAATAAAGATTGGCAAATTCCTCCACGGCCTTATTAAAAGATTTTTCAAAGCTACTCATTGCCAGCCATCGGTGAAAATTCGTTTCATCCGTTACAATATCTGAGCCTAATTTTGATTGAAGAGAATTAACTTGAATTATATTTTTGACACTATTGCGCATCTGAACGGCCCAAAAAGTAACATAGCTTTCCTTTATTAAGAAATCTTCAAAGGCGAATATATCGCGCCGTTTTGACTGGCTGTGGTCAAATCGTAGCGACTCGATAGCATCTGAGGATAAACCAGTTGTCTTACAAGCAACGTGTATATCCTCATTTGCTGTTTTAGCGTCAGATCGACCAAGCAAATAGTCAGTCGATACACCATAAAAACTAGAAAGACAGTTTAAGTATTCGACATTCATTTTTAAGTTAGTGCCAAACTTAGAATGATTGACATCGCTTACTTCATAGTTCATTAGGCTGTCTCTACTGATTTCAACCCCGTATATTTCTTTTAGTTTCTCTTTTAACTTTTCATGGGACATTTTTTTCCCATTTAAAGGAGTTTCTTCTCTTAAGGCTTTTAGGCGCTTTCCCATCTTTACAGATTGTTCTTCCCTAGTCATATCAGGCCTCCTACAAGTACGAGCAAAATCAACTATTGCAGAAATAAGTCGATTAAATTTTACTTACATCGACTTGAAAAAATGAAGCGAATCGGTAGAATTAAATCATCATCAAGGCGATGATAGCAGATTTGATTCAGCAAGTCAAGTAGGAGGATAGCTAAATGGAAAATTTATCTTTGCGGCAGCGAGCAAAAAGCGCGGGAATCCCATTGTGGAAGATCGCGTCGTGTATTGGCATCAGCGAACCAACTATTACTCGTTGGCTGCGAGTTCCTCTTTCCTGTAGCAAGGAGAAGCTTATTCTTGAAGCTATCTCTAAGTTGGAGAAGGAGACGGAATGATGGAAATTTTGGCATATACGCCCACTACGCTAGCCGAGGCAATGCACGCCAGCCGTCCAACAGTCTATCGATGGATGAGAATCCCCGGATTTCCCGTCGTACGATTAGGCGGTTGTGTGCGGATTCCTGTGAAAGCATTTGAGCAGTGGCTCAATGAACAGTCAGGGGTGAAAATCGATAATGAGGGATAAAAAAGAAAACGCCCTCGCCGGTGTGGGAACACCGACAAGGGCGACGGGAAGCGGTTTGGCGACCACACTTTCCCATCAAAAGAATACCACAGCGACGCAAAAAAAGCTACTTATTTCTGACTTGCTACATGGGGGTAGCGAAAACGGTGTGACGCTCACAGAGCTTGTCCAGCTCACGGGAGAAGATGAGAGGTCGATTCGCCGACGCATTCAGCGGGAACGAAAGGCCGGGACGCTGATCCTGTCCGACAATCAGTCTGGCTACTTTCTTCCCACGACTGAGGACGAAGTCAAACGTTTCATTCGCTCCATGTCTCGTCGCGCTCGTGAAATCAGCGCTGTCGCCCGTGTTGCAGAGGATGTGCTCGCACGGATGATGGGTCAGGAATTTTTGGAGGGTTGGTAATGGCGAAACGGAGGATGTTTTCGCTCGATGTTGTTGACACGGATTCGTTTCTCGACCTTCCGGCAAGTTCACAAAGCCTTTATTTTCACCTCGGTATGAGAGCAGACGATGACGGTTTTGTTTCATCACCAAAACGGATTACGGCAATGGTCGGCGCTGCTGGAGACGATTTGAAACTGCTGATTGCTAAGGGCTTTGTTATCCCGTTTGAATCCGGTGTGTGCGTAATTCGAGACTGGCGAGTGAACAATTATATCCAGCGTGATCGCTACACACCATCCATTTACACCGAAGAAAAGCAGCGCCTATCTATCGCTGAAAATGGACGGTATAGTCATGTGGATACGCAATGTATACAAGATGTATCCAAATCGGATACACAGGTAAGGATAGATAAGGAAAGAGAAGAGATAGATAATAAGGCGGCTACGCCGCCACGCGCTCGCTTTATTCCTCCTACTCTTGAGGAAGTACAGGCTTACTGTATCGAACGGGAAAACAGCGTAGACGCAGCATACTTCCTTGATTACTACGCTGCAAACGGCTGGGTGCAAGGGAAAGGAAAGCCTATCAAGGATTGGAAGGCTTGCGTCAGGACTTGGGAGCGTCAAGGCTACGGCGGAGAACAATCTTCCGCAGTTCCCAAGCCCAGGCAGTACGACGAGGCTACGGACACATGGAGGTGAGAGCGTGAATTCTATTCTGAACGAGTACGGCGTACTCGGTTCGCTGCTGATTGACCCGTCGTTGTTTCCGGAGGCGGCAGAGCTTCCCGACGATATGTTTTCTTCCGTGCCGCTGCAAGAGATTTTCCGGGCGATGCGTCATCAGTACGAGGAAAGCGGCAGCTTTGATGCGCTGACCGTCAGAGTGGAAGCGGGACGCAATTGCACCGACGTGACGGACAAGCTGATTGCTGGATTGATGGACACAACGCCAACCACGGCGAACCTCGATGTTTACTTAGCAGCGGTCAAGGAAGCTGCGCTTGCACGTTCCCTGCGAAAGATCGGCGAAGAACTGATGACCGCCGAGCATGACCCTACAGACGCGCTTGGACGCGCACAGGAGGCTTTGCAGCGGCTTGCCGAGGAAAACACACGCGGCGATTCGCAAACGCTTACGGCGGTGCTGATGCAGCTCGGATACCGCGTTTCTGAGCAGGTCGGAGGCAGAGTGCCTTGTGTGGCCTCGGGCCTTCTGAGATTCGATAAACTGCTCGGCGGTGGCTTCATTAACGGCGGGTTACACGTCATCGGTGCAAGACCGGCGGTCGGAAAATCAGCGCTCGCCTTGCAAATCGCGCTCAATGCAGCAAGAAACGGAGTCAAGGTATTATACTTGTCACTTGAAATGAGCGCAGAGGACTGTTCCGCTCGCCTTGTCGGCAACATCGGCGGCCTGTCATCGGCGCGGCTCATGTTCGGCGGCAGGCTTACGGACAACGAGTACACGCGCTTTGCCGAGGGGACGACAGCGCTCTCCGCGTTGCCGCTTGTATTCAACAAGCGCACGGGTATGAACGTTCGGCAGGTGGAGGCGCTGGCCTATCGCGAGAAGCCGGGCCTGCTGATCCTCGACCACCTCGGGCTGCTTGAACCGCCGGAAGCTCGGCTTTCGCTTTACGAGGCGACCACAAGGAACAGCAGGGCCTTGAAGCTGCTTGCACTGAGGCTGAACATCCCTGTGCTGTGTTTGTGCCAGCTCAACCGCGCAGCGGCCTCTGACCGTTCTGGTAGCTTTCGGGCTACGATGGCAAATTTACGCGAGAGCGGCGCTATCGAGCAGGACGCGGATACGGTGACGCTGCTGCACAATCCGCCGTGTGAGACAGGTGAGCGCATGGAATCGCCATCTTTGTTGGAGTTGTGGCTCGATAAAAACCGACGCGGCGCGACTGGTCACGTTGACGCGACCTTCTACAAGGTCACAGGGAGGGTTACAGCATGAATATTGAGGCCGCGGCCAGCATTTTAGCGAAAATCAAACCGGCACGCCGGAAGCGTGAGCGCTATCGCCAGCGTGACGAAATACAGCACCGTGTAATTCCGCTTTTGCCTGCTGATGATCGAGATAAGTTTGAGCGGGCAATGAACCGTCATTTTCGATTATGAAAAAAGCTCTCCCCAAATAGGGAGAGCGGCTCTTGCGGTGAATCCGATTTGTCGATTCTGATTTTACCACAGGAGGGGCGGATATGCAAGCAAAATCACTTGACACACAGGATAAGCGAACAAGCGAAATTGCAGCAGCGGTACAGGCAGGCAAGGCGGACATTCTGAGCCTTTGGGCGGCGGTTGAACGCTTCGCGTGGCAGCAGGCCTTGAGGTGGACGCGGGCAATGGAAGGCCGCGCAGGTGTCGAGGAAAGCGACCTTCTGCAAGTGGCCTTTATCTCCCTCATGGACACGCTACCGACATGGGATGCGGATAAAGGAGAATTTCTTACGCTGTACGGCATCAAGCTCAGGGCGGCGTTTACAGAGGCTTGCGGGCAGAGAACTCAGCGGGCGCGATATGACCCCATCAACAGCGTTTGCCGGTCGATGGACGAGCCGATAGGCGACGAGGACAGCGACTGGACGCTTGGTGACACAATCTCAGATGAAGCGGCAGAAGAAGCCTTTGAGGACGTCGAACAACGGGACTTTCAACAGGCCGTACAAGCGGCGCTTGCACAACTGACGGATGCACAGCGCGAGGCGATCATCGGTGAATTCTGGTTCGGACGAAAGCCAGACCCAAAGTTGAGGCGGGAAGCGCTGCGAGTCTTGCGGCATCCGCGCATTCGAAAGCCGTTAGTGGAATTTTACCGCTGAAAGAACGATGCAACGTCAGAAAAAACAAAGCCGGAAAGGGGGCTTTTCAAACTTTGTCAAAGAAAATCAGAGATGAGACCATTATTGAAGCGCTGCTGATCTCCGCGACAGTGCGGAGCGCGGCGGCAAAGCTCGAGATCAACGAGCAGACGATCTATCGCCGAAAACGCGACCCTGAGTTCATGCAGAAGTATAACGAGGCACGGCGAGAGCGAACCGAAGCGGCACGGAACGTGCTGCAGGAGCGGGCACACGCCGCGGCGGATACGCTGGCAACGATCATGCAGGATGCAGACGCGCCCGCACAGACCCGCGTAAGCGCCGCAGCAGAGATTTTACGACAGACAGTGAAGTACACGGAGATCACAGACATCATGCAGCAGCTTGACGAGCTTGAAGCATGGCGAAGGGAGCAGGAACAGCGATGAAGAAAAATTTTGATATCCGCCTTGCGGCGTTGCGGGAATACCTTAGGTTGCTGTCAGCCGATGAGACGGTCTTCATCGTCGAGGGCGGCGGTGAGTTCCGCACGGCAGAAGATGCGTTTACGTATTTGCGTAAGTATGGCGCGGTGACGCCGGACGGCAAACGCATTGTGCTGTATCCCCATCCTGTCGAGGGCATAGACCCGTTGAGCTTGTCCCTCTATCAGATGCTTGACGAAGCCATTGAGCGCGGCAAGCTGGAATTGCCGGAATTGGAGAGTGACGAGATCGGAGGCAAAGCCCTTGAATAACAGCATTAAAGCCCGCATTGCCTCTTTACAGGCGATTGCAGCGCAGAAGCAAACGGGCGTAGCAATTATGACATTGCTTGAAAATGGCGCATGGGCGGCTTGTAGAGCGCCGCAAAGCCCTGAAAAGGTGTTCCAAACGGAACAGGCAGCACGAGATTATTTATCAGACTGCGAAAGCGTTATCATTATCGACCTTTAAGAAAAAACAGCGCGGCAGCGCATGAAAAAGAAAGGATAATTTACACCATGAGCGAATTTAACATTTATGCCCGAAAGCTCGATACAGCTTTCAAAGAAGCCCGCAGCGAATACAACACCGCTTTCCGCGCACTCCAAGAGGCGCAGCAGGCCAGCCGTGACGCTAACGCATGGACGCCCGGCGACAGCCCGGAAGAAAAACAGGCAAGAATAGACGGCGCAGCGGTAAGGTTGCATGACGCAGAAGCCGCCTTTAGCGAGACAAGAATACGCATTTGGACAGACTTCAAGACCACGCGCCGCACGATCCGCGCCGAGCTGGAACAGGCAGTGCGCGCCGCCAATATTGCAAACCCCGACGCAATCGACAATAACGCCCTTGAGCTGATGAAAACCGGCGTTCTTTCCCCGGCTGATTACTCCGCGTTCATGGAGCGATTCGACAGCAACCCCACAATGCTAAAGTTAGTGGGTCACTACGCAGCCGAAGCCGCAAAGACTACGGACAGCCGCCGAGAGGCTGCAGCCCTTAACGCTATCGCTCTTGACTGCCAGAGCGGGGAGGGCGCAGTCATGCGGGCATGGGATAGCATTTCGGCAATTTCTGACAGTTGCGGCGACGGGGACGGCTACCGGAGCAAATCGCCCGGTGTAATTGTCAGCATGAGCGAAAAATGGGACGATCTCGCGGGCGAGGCCGTGGAGAACTTCTGATTTTCGATAAGCGGCAGAGATCAACATTCTGAATACAAAGCTTCCTGAAAACAAATTTAAGGAGAGATAAATATGGAACTTAGTTTTGCGAACGGTGTGCAGGAATACACCGTGCACGGCGTTAAGGGCGATGTGATCATTCGATTCAACCCGACTGACGGCGCATTTATCCAGCGTCTTTACAACGCGTTTGACACACTGGACAAGAAGCAGGATAAATACGCAGATGAGGTGCAGAAGTGCGGCGACCGCGTTGAGATTTTCAACATTGCCGACCGCCGCGACAAGGAGATGCGCGAGATCATCGACGGCCTTTTTGAAGAGCCGGTATGTGACAGCATCTTTGGCAGCATGAACCTTTATGCGATGGCGGACGGCCTGCATGTATGGACAAATTTCCTGCTTGCGCTGATGGATGAGACGGACAGCGCCTTTGCTCGTGAGCAGAAAGCCACGAATCCGCGCATTCAGAAGTACACGGCAAAGTATCACCGATGAATTGGGGCTTGCCTACCTCCGTCGAGATCGGCGGAGAGAGCTATGAGATCCGCACGGACTTTCGCGTTATCCTCGATATCTTCGTAATGCTGAGTGATCCTGATTTGAGCGGCACTGACCGCGCAGAGGGCATCTTGCAGATGTTCTATGTCTCGCCTGAGGATATCCCGCCGCAGCATTTGCAGGAAGCTGTAGACCGTTTTACATGGTTCCAGAACGGCGGACAGGAGCCGGACAAGAAGAAATCGCCGAAGCTGGTTGACTGGGAGCAGGACTATCCGTTGATCCTCCCGCCCATCAACCGAGTATTCGGACAAGATATCCGCGGAATCCCTTATGATGCGGAGACCAACACCGGGGGCGTCCATTGGTGGACGTTCCTCGGTGCGTATAACGATCTCGGGGACTGCACCTTTGCTCAGGTCGTGCGCATCCGCGACAAAAAGGCGCGCGGCAAGACGCTTGAAAAGGATGAACGCGAGTGGTACCGCAGGAACAGCAATATCGTGAATATGAAGCGCAAACTCAGTCAGGAAGAAGAGAAGACTATTTCTAAGTGGCTGGGAGCGGGAAAGGAGCCTGTGAATGGCAAATGCTGACGGCAGTGTGATTTTCTCTTGTGATTTGGATTCGACCAAAGCACAAAAGAAACTGAGCAAGCTGCGTGACGAGATATCCGAACTGAACAGCAAGCTTGAAAAGGAAACGGGCAATAAGATGAACCTTGAAAAGCAGCTTGACGCCGCATCTCAGGCAGCGAAAGCTACTGAGGAACGCGTGAAGATGCTGCGAAAGGAGGTCGAACGGCTGAATGATCGCGAGTGGATCCAAAAGCAGGGCTTTACACAGAGCGAGTATCAGGCACAAGTGTTAGACCGCCGTGCTGCTGCGGAGGCGGAACTCAAACAGCAGGAAGCGCTTTTGCACACGCAGACGAAGGAGGTCAAAACGCTTTCGGCTGCTTACGAAGAGACGACCGCCAACATCGACAGCATGACTGTAAAGCTCGACAAAGCAAAAGTCGCTGCCGGTGAGTTGATCGCTAATACGGAGCAGGAACGCAGGGAGCGCGAGGCGGAGAATTCCGCGCTTGCCAAAGCGGGCCAGTATGCCGCGCGTTTCAGAGATCAGGTCAAGAGTTTAGCGCGCTCTATGCTCGTGTTCTCGGTCATCACGGCGGCGCTCACGGCGCTGCGCAAGCAGATCAAGGCGGCTATTGCGACCAGCACAGAGGCATCCGACGCTTTTGCCCGCCTCAAAGGTGCGCTGCTGACGCTGGCCGCGCCTTTGATGGACGTACTCATTCCGGCGCTGACGTGGCTAATGAATCTGCTTGCGGCCATTGTGTCGGAGATCGTGACGATCATTTCGATTCTGAGCGGTAAGTCAAAGAAGAGCATGGAGGCATCGGGCAAAAACCTCTACAAAGAGGCCGCCGCCATTGACGCGACCGGCAAGGCGGCAAAGGAAGCGACAGACGCGCTCGCGGCGTTCGATGAGATCAACAAACTCAGCATGACAACGCCCGTTGGCGGCGGTGGCGGCGGAGCATCCGCCATTGCGCCGGACTTTGATTTTGACGAAGGCCTCATGATGGAAAAGCTCGACAAGGTGTTCCAGAAGATCAACGATATCTTTAAGACCATCCGCGCGGGGCTTGAGATCGTCGTGGATGACCTAAAATGGAGCTTTGACAAGAAAGTTATCCCCAAGAGCAAGGCAACATGGCTGACCGTTTTAACGGCGCTGCTCGGTGCAACACTCGGCGCGGCGTTCGGCGGCATCACGGGCAGCGTCATCGGTTTATCCCTCGGCGTGCTGCTGGGGCTGTACCTTGTGGGCCTTGACCCCGAAACATGGAAAACCGAGATGGACGCAGAGGATGCATGGATCGTGGTTATCACGGCTTTGCTCGGTGCGCTGCTCGGCAGTGTGTTTCTTGGCATCACCGGCGGCGTGGCCGGTTTCAGCCTGGGTGCGATTCTCGGCCTCTATCTCACCGGCTTTGCAGAGGGGGACGAGGAACACGGCGGCAAATCACAGCTTCTTTCTGAGTTGATTGTCGTGCTGTGCGCGCTGTTTGGTGCAGTCATCGGCTCTATCGTGACGCCGGGCGTCGGTACAGTCGTCGGCATGGGATTAGGCCTGATTCTCGGACTGAGCATTTACAGCGTCCGCAAAGACCCGAAGAAGGGCACGCAGCGGCTTGTCAGCATCGGGCGCAGCGTACTTCTTGGACTGCTGGCCGGTGTTCTTGGCGTTGGCCTTGCAGCGCTGGGAATCGTCAGCGCCGGTACGGCGTTCATTATCTCGGCGGCGATCGGCCTTGCGCTGAAATTTTTCGTCGACAGTGTGGACGATTCCAAAGTCAAGAAGGCGACATCCAGCTTCACCGGCACGCGCGCATCGACGAGCAGATTGACCCGCGGGGTAGCCGCGCAGAGCTTGAACAGCGCCGCGCCTGTGTATAACGAGATCCCAGCGCTTGCGAGCGGTGCGGTCATCCCACCGAACCGAAAGTTCCTCGCTGTACTGGGCGACCAGAAGAGCGGAACGAACGTCGAAGCGCCGCTTTCGACCATCAAGCAGGCCGTCATGGAGGCGCTGGCACAGGGCAGCCGCGAGCCCATCAATGTGAACCTCGTTGTGGATGGTAAGACGCTTGCCCGCGTGGTCGTTCCCAACATCAACAACATGACGCGCGCAGCCGGTAAGCCCGTGCTGCTGTACTAACAAGAAAGGAGATCAGAAATGTTTATCTTCGGTTATGATAAAGTGCTTGAACGCCTGGAACGAGTGATCCACCAGCTCGTGGAGTTGCAGGCGGCGGAGTAACAGGAAATTGAGGCAGTAGATGAGAACCAAAAGCAATTCTGAATACCCGCTTTGCAAGCTTAGTAAAGAAGAGATCGCGGAACTTTTTGCGAACCTCGAGCCTATTGAACTTCCGGATGGGCCGCTCACAAACGAGGGAGAACCGTGCGTAATCACAACTTGCACATTGACAGTAGAAGAACTTGGACTCAAGAACCATGCAAAGCGAGGAAAGGTTTGCTCAGAGTAAAGAAGAGGACTGCACCGTTTTGTGCAGTCCTCTTTAATTATGTTAGTGCCTTAACAAATTCAAGCATCTCGGTTACATCTTTGTCGGGAAGCATCATAACTTTTCGGATAATCTCTTCTTTCAACTCCTGCAAATCTAATTGCTCAGTTGTGTGTACCTGCTCGCTCATCTGTTTTCACCTTCTTTCCGAAAAGCTCACGTTCGCGCTCGACGGTCATGGTAGCGCCTATGAGCAGCACCTTTCCGACCGGCGTTTGCACGACCGGATAGAATCTATCGTTATCGTTCATAGTGTTACTTCCATGCTTTGCATCAGCTCTTTGACGGATACGCCGGACAGATCGGTGACGAAGGAAAAGTGCGTCCCATGCTGACGGTACACGGCCCCGCAGGTCGGGCAAATATGCACCGTGGCGGCGTTCATAAGCGGTGTATTACAGCGGGCGCAGTATAGGAGCTTCATGCGGAAACCTCCTTACCTGTCAGAAGTTTAATTGCATCTGCATCGTCGAGATCATAAGTTGCGGATCGCATTTCTTCCTGGGCGTGTTCCCTTGCTTTTACGGCATCTGCCGTCAGTTGAGCGCGTTTCGCTGTTTCTAAAAAGCTCTCCACGCCGGGTTCATCATAGTGCCCGAGCATCAAGTGATAGTCGCGGATTGCATCGCTCATTAAATCGTAGGCAGCCCACAGAATTTGCCCGATAAATGCCAATTCCCTCGATTCAATCTCTTTTTGTACTCTGTCGGAAAAATACCGCTCCCAAACCTCATAAATCAGGCCTGATCCATTTTCGAAAGCAGCAAATATGTCGATCGTTGCATTGTCGACAGTTAAGCGCTCATGTGCAGTAAGCTCAGATAAATAACCCATATTTTCCTCCTTGTCTTTTCTGCGGGAGGTCGGTATAATACCGATACTGGCCTCCCTGTGGTGGTTGGTGGTGGCTCCGTGTCTTACTTTGGTCGGCTGGGACATGGAGCCTTTCTCATGCGATGCTATCTTGATTTTCCGTAGCAGCGGAATGAGAATCAAGCGATTTTTGATCGTTTAATTGCTGACTTAGTAAAGTATCAATCATGTTACAGACTTCCTGTTTTTGCGCATCATTGAGCGTTTTATAAAGTTCTGCTACTAGCTGGGTTTGTGCATCCATTTTGTGGCCTCCTTGTCAATCCTCCTGTGGTGGTTGGTGGCTCTCTGCATCCGGCTTTGGTCGGCGGTGATGCAGAGGTCTTTTCTTTTACCTCCTTACGTGTTCAAATGATACTACTTAATAAGTAGACAATCAAGATGGAATATTAGACAACTTAACAAGTAGATTTTTGTGCAAATATCTACTTGTTAAATAGATGGATTGCTGTATAATAAAAAGGAAAAGGAGGTGTCTGCCATAGCAGAAAGAAAGTATACGGAAGCGCAAAAGAAGAGTGCACAAAAGTGGGATGCTGCGAATCTTGATCGCGTGTCCGTTGCTATGCCGAAAGGCAAGAAAGATATTATCAAAGCCCACGCAGAAGCCCACAGCGAGAGCGTGAACGGTTTTATCAACCGAGCCATAGACGAAGCCATAGAGCGCGACGAAAGCGCTCCTGCGGCCTCTGAGGGGCATTTATAGTGCGTTTGCAAGATGGCATAGCGTATAACACTATAAAACAACAAACCACAACATAAGCACACTGCTCAAACCATAAATTTCAGGAGGTTTGCTTATGCAGTATTCACTTTCTACTTTGAAGAAAAAGGCCAATGATGCCGGTTATTCGTTCCAGGAAGGTTATCAGCGGTATAACCGAAAGGGCTGGGGCTATGTCCCTGCAACTGATGGAGATCGTGTTGTAGGATATCAGATTTTTGACTATCAGTCAGGCTTTCTGGTATATCCCTCATACAACGATATTCACGATCACGCTTTGGAGCTTGAAGAAGCGGTTACGCTTCTAAAGGAGCTTTGCGCGGCCCGTGGTGTCACGTTCTGATTTTCGCCGCTAAAGAATACTGAAAGCTATGCCATTGCAAAATAGAAGATCGGCGTTTTGAGCGGTGGCGTCGATCTGACTAAAAGCGAAGAGCGGAGGGCGATTCCTCCGCTCTTGTTGCATATATTGCGATGAGGCTGTCTGAGATAAAGAAATTTCGTGAATTCTCATTGACAAAATAGGCAGAAGTGCATATACTCTAAGTAGGCAACAACATGATTGTCTGCCGTGACGTTGAAGCAAGTGATGGGGTCAGCATCCGTACACTTGTGGAGTCTTGTATTAGGGTTAAGCGGTTTCCACAGGCTGATGTAGGGGTAAACCCGAAAGAAAACGCTGTTGCGGAGCTCTGGATTCAGAGTTCCGCTTTTTTTAGGGGAAATGTCGAAATGTGTCTACTTGTAAAGGCTGCTCAGGAATGGGAACGATTGAGCAAAACTGAATATCACATTGTAACCGGCAGACGTGGCAAGTCGTTCCATATTCGGCTAAAGTTTGCTTTTGAGGACTTTCCCCACTTGTCTGGAATGCAGTATGCACGGGACGTTGATTTTGGGATTCGCTCATCCGAGTATTATGGCGAAAAGCTGATTCCAGCACTACTGAATGGAAGAATGGACGGCCGGAGAATTGAAAACGGACGGAATTGGGAAAGGATCAGAGGCCGATTAGATGCAATTATTGGCCTGAAAGAGACACTGGAAGGTGATTTTTTAATTGCACAGTTCAACGCTCAAAAAGTGCGAGGAAATAGCCAGATCGATGCAGACTTTATCATAAAAAACGAGCGGTCAGGCGAAACATATTTTGTATTCATAGATGAAAAAGATAAACATCAGCATTATTGCAAGTCTGCGTTTGCAAAAGAAAATGTCGACTATATGGAAAACCAATCAATGCTCACAGTTTTGAAAAAAGAAAAGATTGAGAACGGGGAAACAGTAGTCTTATATAGACATCCGAATTTCAGAGAAGAATAGCGGACAGAAAGACAAAAGCAGGGTCATTTGTAGAAGGCAAAGAAGCCTCTTTTTGACCCCTAAGTTTACCCCAAACAGCTTTTACAAGGCTTTACAACATTTTACACCAAAATCCGAAAAGCCTTGAAAACACAGGGATTTCTTTACGCGCATTTACAGCATTTTACACCTGCTTGCGAATTCGAATCCTTCTCCCGCTGCCACTGAGAAGTCTGAAACCGTAAGGTTTCGGACTTCTTTTTTTCTGTTTGACCCTTTATCTGACCCTTTAACCGTTTTAAACTGTACCCAAGAAAATGGACACGAGATTTTGACCCATGGTCCCGTTCGGCGGACACGCATTTGACCCATAGGGGCAGAAGCGCCGCACCTGTGTT